>Ga0308025_1000573_pt1 | contig 18701 bp, 23 predicted proteins | sample Neamet422_FD_201298 | JGI IMG/M metagenome (GOLD analysis project Ga0308025, IMG submission 201298) | Marine microbial communities from water near the shore, Antarctic Ocean - #422 | ecosystem: Environmental > Aquatic > Marine > Unclassified | place: Southern Ocean | collected 2014-10-03
TTTTAATTTAAGAAAAAAAGTCCGTACTAAGGCCCCTTTTGAGGGTAGTTAGTACGGACTTTTTAAAGATGTAGGTGAAATAATGGTATTTAAAATGTCAGATATTTTCATGTAGGGTAAAAAAAAGTCCGTAGGTCCGAATTTCGGCGCGCGCAAAATCACTTTTCATTTTTTTTCCAGGTCCTGATCACGAAAACGAGTTCTGAGAAATCTAATTTTTTGGAAAGCACAAACAACGTTTTATTAAATTATTAAATCTATCGAGAAATTTCCAAGAAATTTCCGTTACTTGAATACCCCTTCCCAACTTCTACAATGAGGTTTTTTAATATCCTCTGGGACAAGATTGTACCTACTATATTCATAGCTTTCAAGCTTAAATTTTCCAACAGATCGTACATGTTTTCCACGTGGATTTATAATACATGAAATCCCTTTAATACCACTAAGTCCTTGAAAAAGTTCAGAGACCTTACATCTTGTAAACGTTGTATCCACATACAATTGGATACAAAAGGTCTGTTCGTTGTTAAACATGTATTCACCAATGAATCTTGCATCATAATTTTCACATATGATGGGAATAATTTCATGTAATTCATGTGGTTCGTGTAACACAAACTCAAGGATAGACATATTCCATTCGTATGATATAGATGTATATATTATAAAAGCGTGATGGAACGATATTTCATTATATAATAAACGACTTCCAAATCTTCTTCTGCCTTGCATGAAGTTCTCTAATAGTCATAAATTCAACCTGGGAAGATACAAATCTCCCATTGATCCTGGGTCGTCTATCTGCAACATTTTTCCGACTCTCATATGACACAGGTTTAGTATACTTCCTGTTTTTCTTCTTGTTTCTATATCTCTGCAATTTTTCTTCCCTAGATTCATTTGACGGACAATAAACCTCGCTTAGGTTAACAAATTTCTGAACATACATATTGTATTCAAAAGGTTCCACCGTTTCAGGATGTACAACTTTGTCTATTCCAACGTCAATTAGAAATCCATTGACCAACGGATCTTCTACCATGGGAGATTCCAATAATCTCTCTTCAGAAAATACAACACTGAAATCTTCAATGTTTCCCAAATGTTTTTCGTCTTCTTTAAACTCGTCCAGTAGGTACACCAAATCGTCCATGAAACAAGGATCTTCGGTAATAATTGAATTCATGATTATTTTATAAGTGAACTGTGGTGGTAGAAGAAGTTGTGATTTGTAACAATATTGATATTATTTTGATAATTTTGATACCAGACATCGTGACAGACTTGAATTTGGAAATTTCATCTTTTGTGAAATAGGTTTCGATCATAAAAGATGAATCCACATATTTTTCCAATAATCTGGCATTATTATTAATAATGATTGGTTACGAACTTGAAAACAATATTTTCCAAAAAATCAATCTAAAACTGCGTCTAAAATACAACTCTAATTTTATTGCTTAGTAGTAACCCACAGAGTCACTACTCCCCCCCGACCCTCCACCATCCACCCTTCTAATTTTAAATTAACAAAAATAAACAAGATGGATAGCGCAAGAAACGTAATCCCCTTTTTGAAGTCTCAAGAAAACAAGTATGATGTTGTCTATGTAAATACACCATGGAAGAAGTTGGATTCTTCGAAGATCTCCAAATTTCCTGTAAATGAGATCACAAAAGAGAATTCTGCTCTTTTCCTATGGGTAGACACGTATTCTGCTGGAGATGCCATGAATCTTCTCACCAACTGGGGTTATACTTTTCATAGCGTGTACCAGGTTGCAGACCTTGGTCAATACGAATGGATGAAAACACTCAAAGAGAACTCTAAGTCGAAGACACCTGTTACAGATGTAGTTCATGAAGAGACCGAAGAGAAGGAAGACGAGAAGGATAAGAAGAAGCCCCGTGCATCCAGGAAGTACAAGATGCCTACCGTTGTTCCCGCTGTATGGTGGTCATCTGAGCCCGAGAAGACATTCGGGACACGTTCGACAACCGAGCAACTATGGCTCGCCGTGAAAGGAGATGTCACCGAAATCTTTGACGAATCTCACCTACCTTCTTCCCAGGTTGTAAACCTTCCTGAACTAGGAAAGAAGAACAAGCCTAAGAAGAAGTCTTCGGGACTACCCATCGAGGAATGGGACACTGATCGCCCCTCGTCTTTCCTGGATGGGATTGTGGAGAAGCTCACCCCAGGAAAGAAGATCCTTAGTGCATTCTCTTCAACTTCTATTCACCAGACTGTCGATAGCTGGGGACCAGGTGTTCCTGGTGGTTTCTCTTGTGCATTTAATGGAACATCTGGACTTGTTCCAGCTATTGGAACTACCATGCGCACAATGAAGAAGACTCAGTTGTCAATGCTTGCCGGTAAATTGTCTAAGTACACCGGATCAGATGTAGTTGCTAAGTATGAGATTATGAAGAATGTTTCTCCCACCTGGGATTGTATCATGAAAACTGTTACCGATGGAGACTTTGGGTACTCCTGTGGGTACCTTGATACTGACAATCTTCCCGAGGAGTGGCTAGTATACCTTGTCCATGTTGTTGCCCATAACACCGTTGCCAACCTGGACAAGGGTCGCAAGAGGAAGAAGCAGAAGTCTTCCGGTGACCGCATCCGCCGAGGTATCAACTCCCCCAGTGATATCTCGACTGAATTGTCTGAATTCTTTGAAATTCCCGTCGGGGAAAAGATGGCACGCACTACTGCTGTGTCTAAGCTGAATAAGTACATTAAGGAGAAGAATCTTCAGGATCCTGCTAACAAGATCCAGATCGTGCTAGACCCTACCCTTACTAAGTTGCTAGACCCTCCTGCCGATTTCGGACCAGTTACTTTTTTCAACCTATGTGTCCTTCTTGGGAAACACTTTGTCAAGAAAAATGAACCCGAAACTGTAGACGAGCCAGTAGAAAAGAAGCTTAAAGTGAATTAGTTATTCGTAATTGAGAATGGAATATGGATAATTAGTGGTATAATTGTTATTTTTCGAAATAATAATAATCTATAATAATTAAATACACCAATACATCTCAATATGGCAGACATGGCAGCACTAGGTTCGTCTGCAATTTCCATTTCTATTGGATTATATAATTTCTCCCAGATTTCTCAATTGAGAAAAGACATGGACGATATTCTAAATGCTCCCGAACTTCCTTCCACTCTTTTAAAAACTCCCGTAACCATTGCCAGCGTTGCTGTTGAACCCTTGGTAGTCTCACCAATTGTTCAATCTTCTTCTTCTGAGATCGCATCTATCCAGTCTCAAATCGACAGCATCGTTGCATTCTCCAATGCGAACGGTATTCGTGCCGAAGAAAGTGCCAGCCGTGTTACCATCGCACAGGACGACGTCGATCGCCTAGAACTACATGTGACAACTGAACTTGTGGATGCTCGTACGTCTATTTCTCAGAACAACACGGGTATAACCGCAAATGCTGATTCTATTAGTATAAATATTGCATCGATTTCTAGTATAGATGATGACATTGTAAACATCCAGACTGAAAACGCTGAAACTGCTGGTGTTATTGAATCTATTAACAGCTCTTTGGACACAGACTCTCTCAGATTGGATTCACTTGAAAGCAACCAAGCTGGTATTTCTTCGGAACTAACTGGAGCTGTGTTGGACATATCTAACTTGACAGATGATTTGGAAATCGCAGAAAGTGAAATCCTAACAAACTCTTCTAACCATGAAACCCTTGTGTCTTCGTGGAATGATTTCAAGTCTGTTGCATACGTGGCAGACAATAAATTGAATGTTTCTGTATTCGAAGCTGGTCGTGCAAGATTCGCCTTACAGGCAAACAGAGGTGATCTTTACGCTATCCATTACAATAAATTGGATGGACAATCTTGGACTACTTATCTCGCAAATACAGAAGGTCTTGCACCTGATGGAGGTGTACCCAAGGCACACGGTAATGTAACAGGTTACGCACTCCGACACAGACTTGATTCCACATCTGAAAATGGTCTTATTATTGAACATGGAGATGGAACTCCTGTATATAGTATGAATAACACAGGAGAGTCTGCACAAAATGGTAATGGTCAATTCAGTCTGGGAATTATTGGAAAGTCTGCAACGAACTGGGCAGGATTTGGTTACAAGACAAACTTGGTACTTGGTACTCAAGCAATTGCTCAGCACAAGGATGGTGAAACACGCGTCAATTCCGCTGGAACCAAGCCGTTGAAGTTGTGTGTCAATGAAGAACTCATGGCATGGTGTAGTTCTACCACTCCATTTTCCATAGAGAATCTTTCGTCATCGTGGGCCACTCACTTCGATTTCGAATCGTCGGGTGTCAATTACATTAGATCCACGGTATCTTCTCGTTTCCAGTTTAATGCTTCTTCGAGTGGGGAAGTAGTACTCTCCAAGAACGAGGTAACTATCGGAGGAAAGGCAATGAAGACAGCATTGAAAGCATTGGAAGACAGAGTGACTGCACTTGAAAGCAGTGTCCTATACAGGAACACTCACTACAAGGTCCTCAATAGTAGCAGCAAGAGACTTGCCAAGTCTAGCAGCGGAGATGGAACCGATGCCAGATGGGGTGACGGAAATGATGTTACCATCAAGATGTATTTGTAAACAAAATCTTGTAAAATATAATTATAATAATTAAATTAAATCTAAATTACTTAGTAAGAACTATCTTTCTACCGGGAAGGTCTTCGTCTGACGAAGAAGAGTCTGAATGGAATTCTTCTTCCTCGTTTTCTGATTCTTGTTGTTTTGATTCATCCTTACTTCCCCATCGAATGTGTACACTGTATCCATCAGACGTCGTGTCGAACCCTATATTGGTATAATGCTTGACAATTTTCCTAGTAACCCTGTCTCTATCGAAGTGAGGTTTGAATAGAACCATTGCCGGTACCTCGAATGATGCATCAAAATTCTGTTCAAGTGCTCTTGATCTTAGAAGTTTATCTACCTGTACTATAATGTGCTTATAAGCCATCTTATCGGGGGTATACTGGGATTCTGAAAGTTTAAGAATTTCCGATACATCACGCACCTCCGACATAATAGCAAACACCTCTTTGTCCACAGCAATTAAAAAAAAATCAACCGTAGACACACAGGAGTATAGTATATGGATAATGAGGAAAGTTTCGATTTTTCGAATGACACTAAAGAAGATCTGGTGTCAAAATATACCGATCTAGAAATCAAATACAAGATAGACGGTACACCTGAAGGGTTTCAGAACATATTGGGGGTATTCGATGTAACATCTGTGGCTGATTTAATCCCACATGCTATCGATGAAAAATATTCACATGACTGGAAGAAGTATTGTTTGATACGTCGTCAACTGGAAGAATTCGAAGAAACTATGGATGTAGATGAACGAGATTCATTGCATAGTAGATTTGGTATATTTCAACAGAGTGTATATTATTCAAATCAGACTCTGATGTCTTTTATGAGAGCTTCGAATAACAACAATGCATTCCCTGTACCAAAGTCTGCCGATATGTTGTTTTGGTACTCTCCTTTAGACAAGAATAATATGAAACCAATTCATCTTATTATCTTGTATGCCCTAGGATCTCTTTTTAGATCAAGATATCGTAGAGTTGAGGGAAGGGTCTACCAGCAAATATTTTTAGACTCAAAACCTACACATGCATGGGAGGACAAGTGTGATATCAAAGATATCATACGATCCTTTTGTTCTAAAGAGTCTAATTATACCATGTGGTTGATAATGACAGAGGGTGGTATAGAACCTGTATACAAGTATCTATTGAATTGTCGTGATATAGAATTCCCAGACCTCAATGTTCAGAGAAGGGTTTGGAGTTTTAACGATGGTATATATGACGCTACAGATGATAGGTTTTATTTTTACGATAGCCCTATAGATGATTCTATAGTTTCGTGTAAGATTATACGTCAAAATTTTGCCGACGTCTACTACAAGAATCTTGTAAATGGATTTGCTCCTCCAGAAGGTCCACGAAAAACATACGACGACCTAGATACTCCGTATTTTGACTCTATTTTTACCCCTCAGGATTGGGATCCATATATGATCAAGTGGATGTTCGCTTTTATTGGTAGACTTTTCTACGAAGTAAATGAGCGTGATTCTTGGCAGGTTATTCCCTTTTTGAAGGGTATAGCTGGGACAGGTAAATCCACTGTGATTAAGGTCATACAATTGATGTATGACGCAAAGGATGTGGGTGTTATCAGTAACAATGTTGAGAAGAAGTTTGGTTTGTCTTCTGTGTTTGATAAAACTATTTTTATTATACCAGAATTGAAGGGGGATTTTGCGTTAGACCAGGCTGAGTTTCAAAGTTTGGTTACAGGTGAGGATGTTTCATTTGCTGTGAAGCATGAGAATCCAATCGTAGGAAGATGGGTAGTACCTGGTATAATTGCAGGTAACGAGTCTGCAAGATGGGAAGACAAGTCTGGGTCTATTTCGAGGCGTATTGTTGTGTTAAATTTCCCGAATAAGATTCCTGCAGAGATGTCTGATCCGAACCTGTTCAGGAATATAACAACAGAACTGCCTAGAATCATTCGTAAGTCTTCTCTTGCATACGACGAGATGGTGCAATTATATGGAAATAGTGATATATGGACTGCTCTTCCTGCTCGTGTGAGAGAAGAGAAGAAGAAGCTCCAGTATAGTACGAATCCATTATATGCGTTTATGAATTCCGATAGAATAGAAGTAGACTCCGAAGAGTATACGTTAGAGAGTATATTTATCTCCCAATTGAAAATTTTTGCGAATATGAAGTTCCCCAATATATCAATTACGTTTACCGAGGACTTTTATTCGTTAATTTTTTCTGATTTTGGGATGTATGTAGTCAATGCTACAAAGAATTGGCCCAGAAATAGCCAGAATGCGCAGAAGCAGACGTATATAACTGGATGTAAGGTAATAGTGGGATAATCAATTAATTTTCTTGAACAATTTAACTCAACTTCCTGCTCTTTGACTTGAAGTCACCATCTTCCAAATAAACAGCGAAACTCTGACAGAATACATCACAGACATCGTCTTTTTTACTCTTATATTCAATCAATGCTTCCAGTCCCTTTTGCACTTCATATGTATTAAACAATGTAGTTGCAATTAAGATAGACAACTTCTTCAGATCTTTACTCTTCATCTTATTGTGATCATATCCATTTAGCACGTCATCATCGGGGAATCCAAGATTGACTGCCTTGAACTTCGACCGTGGAGGTACAAATCTTACTACAGTATCCCTTTCTCTAATCAAACAGTCCGAGTAAAAGTAAGAATATGTCGCGTATCCAACGACTGTGTTCTTGATTGCCTTGGAAAGTTGATGTTCGATGAATATATAATCTATCATTTCTTCATTTATGGCGTCTGAGTCTTTGAAGAATTTAATCGCATTTTCTGCGAGGACATATGCTCTCTGAGACATTTTCCCTATCTGGGCTTTCTCAATATGAAAAAGTTCGAATGTAGTAGAATCGTCATCATGGATGAAATCGACAATACAGAACGACAAGTTGACGATACCGATATCGATCGATAGCACACGGGTCTTACTCATTGTCATATAAACAGGAATCATTAAAAAATTAAGTTAAAAAACATTTTTTATTATTTTAATAGTACTCGTCTACCTTTTCTGCGAGGTCATTAGTAAGGTGATTGTGAATATGATGAAGAATAGACATATAAGATGACAATCCGTACGGTTCATTTGTAACTGTATGAGATATATGGCGGGATCGTTCATGACAGACCCGAGGTGGGCTCCAAGAGCAAATGGTACACTCGATGGTCTAGGGTTGACAATCTTTTTTGTGAGATTAGTTCCTAGCCTGGGCTTAGATTTTTTCAACGGGACAACAGGAAGATCCACAGGAACATGAGAAACTTTGGGCAATTCTTTGGCTCTAGGTGGTTCCGGCATTCTAGGAATGGGTGTTTTAGGAATGAATTTTCCTCCGAATGCTTCTTTGAGATCCATGTGATTATATTGTTAAACTATATACATATTTTTTATTGTCGATTCTCACAAATAATAATCAATATTTATAATAATCAAAATTATATCATTTTAAAAGTTTATTTATCACCCTCTCGTTGTCACAACGTGTTCCATTTTATTTGTTTAAGTTTAAGACAATTTGAGATAATGACTGAATATGATAAGGATTTGAATGGGGATCTTAGCGACTTCCCACCAGGAATGTTTAAGTTCTTCACGGATCCTTCTTCTAGAAGCATTGTCACAGACAAATGGATCAGGGAAGTCACAGGTTCTCCAGTGATCAATGTTCAGATGCACGATATATATGTTGTCGGGAAGAGGAAGTCCAATAGATCTCCCGTATTTTGGACAAAGATGCAGATAACTAGTAGAGAATCCAAAAGAAACGTGTTCCAGGGGATCTTATCGGTAAGATTCACTGGGGGTTATGGTCTAAAGAAGTCAAAAGAAGGATCATCTATCCAGATGATGAGGCCTATCAACATACGTGAAGTGGTAACTGAAGATATATGCGATATCAAGAGGAGGGCTGCAATTCATCTGAAGGATGGCCACTATGTAATGTTGTGCGATGCCGAGCCGTTTTGCCATATACCATTTATTAATGATCAGATCCCAGTTTCTGAATCGAATAAAATAAAGTCAAATAAGCGTAAGTACTATGCGAACAAGAAGGAAAAGGACGAGCAATGGCCCCATATTACACGCCAGTCTGTTTTAAAGGGAAACAAACGTAAATTACTTAAGATGATACAGCCTTATAGGAAGAATGTATCTATTGATAAGTTTTTTGCAGAGTTCAAGCTTGACATTGAATCTATACTGGAAAGTATGCGTGATGATTCAGGAATCCCTGTAACATCTTGTAAGATCAATACTTTGCATAAAGTTACAGAAAATCCTATTCAGAAGAAAGTGTTATCTGAAATACCAATGGATAGCATTGATTGGTAATTTTTAATATATGTGTAAATTAAACATTAAGTAAGATCAAATGGACGAGACGAGTTCTAGATACCTGCAATATTCCATACAGGAAAGTAACGAAGCTCTTTCTCCTTCTGAAAAGATTCTACGCAGAGGTTTCTTATCAAAGGAAAACACGAATGTACTCATAGATGTTGTTCACAGGAATATAAATCCTTCAGAGACAGATGGAAACGTCGTAGATGCTATGCATGAGACATTTGAGAGATCTTTGTATTTAGATCCCGACACTATTTCGGAATTGAATAATATTTTTATTAAAAATTTCAAGGCTACACATGATGCATCGGTGAACGCAATGACAAGAAGCCGCGAGAGAAGTTTCACACGTAGTAATATACCCACTAATTTCCTACCAAGAGCTTCATTCTCTGTCCAAGAGGATTCTCACGATAAGATATTGGAATTCTCTCGTAGAATGAATTAAATTAATATATGTTTTTACACCTTCATACTTGGTGTTAAATTTTCAAACATCGGGGTCGATGGTCCCTTCATCCCACTTCTTTTCTTAGGTTCAGCGTTTGTTGCACCAACATTCGCATTATTCGTGGTAGTTTCTGGCATTGCCGATGTAGGTACTGGAACAGGTGACTTCTTCGTCGGCATCATATTGGCGAACATTCCAAGTACAGAAGACATATCCGATCCTGATTTCTTGGGTGCCTGCTGTGTCTGCTGTGCTTGTTGAGCCTGCTGAGCCTGTTGGGCACTTGAAACGTTACCAGCGTGATGGAAGATTACAGACGTTAAGAATGTAAACAATATAGTCATCTCTGGTCCAAATGTCGACCTTCCTGACCATTTGTGATGCAATTCCTCCATAGAATCATCGTAGTCTGAAACTGTCAACATGAGATTCTGAGAGAATCCCGATAATTTAAGATTAAAGGGATTGACTATACCATTTGCAAATTCGATCATGGTTGCAATAGATATTAGAATGTGTTGCATTTTTTTAATGGACTTTTTCGAGTTCGTTTCTCTCGTGAGTCTGTAACACTCAAATCTAATATCATCTATTTCATCTTTTAGTGACCACTTCCTTGTCACTGTACATCCGTCTTTTGACATCTTGGAGATTCTTGTGAGCATTTCGATTTTTTCTTGCATGATCTCCTCTTCGCGTCTTTGTTTTGTGAATTTCTCTCTCTCTTCGTACGAAGATCCTGACATAATACTTCCTGACGACATACTGAAATTAGTGTTGTCTGACGAAGATCCGAATGAAATCGAAGACATTGAATCTACAGAAGATCCTTTATTTCTCTTGTTTTTCTTTTTCTTACCAAATTTATGAACAGGAGAAGGTACTGGAGACGTATTCATCTTATCTGGGTTTCCTATCTTTCCGAATAGTTCGGATGTCACTTCTGTGTTTTTTTTGTTAGGTTTTGTTGTTTTCTTCTTCCTGGGGGCTTTTCGGGGCAGGGATTCTTTATTCGGATAAGGTAGGTCTATTTTTGATATGGGAATCTTTCCAAAATCCTTAGGGGGCATTCCCCCCGATTCTACTATAGATATACCTTTCATTGTATCCTTGAGACCATTCATTGTATTGATAATATTTGGTGGACAATAATAATGTTGCAAAGATAACGCACTTGTTATTCTGTCACTTTGTATAATATCAATATAATTTCATACATATAATACATTTATCACACAATTATATCACACATCAAGCATGATAACTCTTTTTGAATGTATCATGAAAAGTATTAACGTTTATACCCGAGATCAAGAGTTCACGTATGGAAATGAAAATAGTCCCTCGTATATGCTGACACGTTCTGACACGTTCTGACACGCATATTAGAAGATGTGAACCATCGAATTTATTTGACAAGGAGTTTGGAGAAGTTCGTCGTGTAAATGCAGAAATCAAATAATCACTGTGGTCAGTAGATGGGTAATCATTTTTATTTGTTTTATTATTTTTTACTTCGTATCTTCATCATCCTTGGTCAGCTTTTCTAGAACAGCCTTTGCCCCCAGGAGTACAAGACAGTGTTCCTTCATCTTATTTAGTTCCTCACTTTTGGTTCTGATCTCTTCCGTGTGTGCTCTGATACACTTAAGAGCTTCTGCGTGCTTATCGGACACCTCTACCAGTTCAGACTTCATTTTATCCATTGTATTGATGTTTATAATATCAGATACTTATATGTCTATATAATATTAGGCACATTTTCAACGCGTCGTAAAATAAAACTTTTATTTTAAAAATAAAATTGTACGATCCTTATTACTAATATAACTACAATGGATACATCTTTTCCAGTTGTGAAAGAGATTGGTGTGATTATAGAATCTATATCGGATAAAGGTACACAAGATGTTAAATTTTTGAAGAAAATGAACGCTCAATCTGTTTTGTTAGGTAAAGAAACGTGTACAATTGATTTTTTCACGACAAGTACAAGGAAACGTAAAAGTGAAGATGTAGTAGAGACAAAATCTGCCTCTGAGCCTGAAAAATCATATTCCCAACAATGGAAGTGTGATGAATGTAATGCCGACCTTTTGTACAATAAGAAAGAAGCTCAGCGTACATGTCCTCTGTGTGGTAAAACTACTCCATTTCAGGAGATGACACGTGGGGACATGATTGCACAGGGATATACTCCTACAACTGCATATCTGTACAAGAGACAGAATCATTTCAAAACATGGTTAAAGCGTACACAGGCGAAGGAAACTACTTCGATCTCTCCAGAGGTGATAGATCTGGTTCGTAAGGAATTAAAGAAGGAACGAATTACTGATATGTCAACTGTAGATCATTATAAGATAAAGTTTATTCTAAAAAAGCTTAGACAGAATAAATACTATAATAATTGTGTACAGATTACCACAATTGTGACGGGAAAAGTCCCCCCACAGATGTCTTCTGATCAGGAAGAATGTCTCTTACAGATGTTCCAGAGAGTACAGGAACCGTTTGAGAGAATTGTAATGGGTAAGATGCGCCAGAACATGTTGTCATATTCGTTTCTTATACATAAGTTTCTTCAGATTCTCTCATGGGATGAATTCCTTCCTTATTTTCCTCTTCTTGTTTCTCAAGATAAGATACAAATACAGGATCAAATATGGAAACAATTATGTGAGAATGTCCAGTTTCAGTATATAAAGAGTACAATGTGATTTGAATATTACAACGAATCTGTAGTGTTATTTATCCATGGCCACACAGTTGGTATTCCTCCATGTGAGAGAATTATTTCTGCTTTTATGTGAGGTTGAATATTGTCTCTGACGAATTCGTGTACCATTTTTCCGTCGACGAATATGTATGAGAAATAAGTGTATGCTTGGTCTATGCGTATAGGATAATCTGTGCAGGTATATAACCAATGCATCATACAACATTCTTTTACAACACGGTGTACGTCCCAGTCATGACCCAATCTTCCCTCCATGAATGCGTGACACAGTCTACTATCAGGACGAATTGTTAATCCATGTATGCACAAGTGATCTTCCAATATTGAAGTCCTTGCAATCGTTCCCAACATATGATCCGTAGTACAATTCATTACAATGTGGTTCAATTTGTTTAGATATAATGTTAGTGATATTTATTACTAGATGAGATGGACGAATGTATTACCAACCAAGTAACCAAGCGAACAATGACTCCCGCAATCGCGGACATGACCGTCAAGGAAGAGAGAATGTGTCTTTCCGAGATAAGATCTCGTGCACCTGGTATAAAACACGATTATATTCTTCGTAACAATATGACAGCGGGTGCATTTTCTTTGAAATATGTGATGGGTCATCATATAAAGAGGAAGACCAAGAATAAAGTTCAAATTATTGAAACTATTGAAAATGATGAAACGATTGAAACTGAAATTAGTAATAAAATTAGTGAAGAAATTAAACAAAAGTAAGACACATTCTGTTTTTACCTGGTACTGAAGATACATCAAGTATCTTTTCCATAAAAGACGCTGACGTATATTTAGGATCTTTCCTCGCTTTAATGGACGATCCCGATTCGATTGACAGTTCATAAGTCTTTTCTGAATTCTTTGCGTCTTCTAGGGTTTTTCCTTCCCATGAAACACATAATCTATATATCCACGATGACATCGGTTTTTCATATTGAAAAATTTTCGTGTTCCTGACCTTTACATTAGAGAATCTTGTAACATTCATGGATATATGTGGACATTCTACACGTTTTTCTCTTTCCACCTTCACCATACAATTATCGTCACATGTCGCACCCCATTCTAATATACTATTTTTCTTCAATATTGAAGCATTGTCGCACGATTTCGAGTCTGAAATGAGAATTTCACAGTCAGGGTGTTGAACTGTATATTCAACACTCATATCCCAATCGGATACCTTGGACCAGCACGAGGCACCTGATAACTGGTTATTTACACGCGAGAGAGTTTCGTGTGATACACCCTTATTTGAGACCGTGGGATCATATATTTTTGCATGTACTGATTCTTCATGTGTCATATCTGTAAAGAATGACACCATTCTTGAAATAGAAGTCTCATCACGCGCGTTTCTGTAATGAGAAGACATATATATACCTGTAACAATATATAATAGTTTTGGCTATTTTCTTTGTTTATTTTAAGAGTGTCAACGATAGTGAGACCTTGGTAGAGGTGTTTTAAAATGTTAAATTTACATCTCCCGACGGCGTTTCCATCGTTCGATGATTGGGATATCGATAAAATTCAATATTTATTAGAAAATTCCGAAATATGTTATGATTATGGGGACGAAGGATACGAATCCTCGGGGGATTGTCATGTATTATGTACACCTCATCTTCAAAAAGAGAATCCCTTGTCACTATGTAAATATTGTAACGATAGAATTCCCATGGAATTTAGTGTAGACGAAGATGAGTGGGTATATGTGAATTGTAAACAATTAGGAAATGGTATTATTTTACACTCTCTGTGTTTTTTCTTTTATGTGCGAGATAGAAAGGTTGAATATTGATGAACGCTAAACGGTTCATTTTGGATGAAAATAATGTTTGTACTCCCGTAAAAGACTATTAGGTTGGCATGTCTGACACAACAACAATCGCTCTTGGTTCGGTGGCAGCAATTCTTGTAATTTACGCAGCAATGTCCATGGGTAATCCCATGTCAGCGCCTGCCACACTTGGTTCTCGTAGAAAAACTCGTCCCCGTGCCACTCTTGGTGCTAAAAACAAAAACAAGCGTAGACAGGGACTGAAAGGATGTGAAAATGTAGCAATCGACTCCCCTGACTTTGAAAGATGTGCCACCTTAGGTGCAGGAAGATCTGTCCTACCCGGAAAACCTACCCGTGTAGCTCACAACCTCAACACTGGGTTTGTGCAGGACAACTTCACTCCCGTGGGACAGGTTAACCCATTCGAAAAGAAAATCACCGAAGACTTTGTAAAGGATGATTTCCTTGGAGCCACCACCTTGGAAGACTCTACCCGTAAGATCAGCCGCGCAGGAGGACAGGCATTCCCCTTTTCGCAGTCCACAACCCATGGTGGTGTGAAACCCCAAACGGTTAGATCCACTCCCAGTGTAAACACATCCGGTAAGGTGACTCCTCCTCCAAGATCTTCAAGTAGAAGCACCCTCACTCTTGGAACCACCTCCACTACCGGAGAAGGTGTCAAGTTTAGCACTGCTTTCCTTGGATCTGCCGTTTCCCCCTCTGAATCTCTCGGCGCAAGTCAGGAAGAGATTGTCCAATCTTCTCAGCAACTTCCCGACATCAACGTTGTCCAGAAGACAAACGGTGGACAATTGAACCTTTTGGTACATAGTTAAACATTTCTATAATTATTCGATAATATAATTTATTTTTTCAATATACACAATACATATCATTCACATTAATTTGTCATAATTTTACAATGGATATGGATCGTATTTCATTTAGAGATAGGTTACCAGAAGATGACGTCAGATCTATTCGAAATCAAAAAACATCACAGGAGATTAAAGGAGATTCTTTAATTCTACCACTACCGAACACGAATCCCATAGTAGTATGGGTTAAAGACAATGTATCTAAAGATACACACAACATGGATGACGACGAGATAAAAAAATGTATGGAATGGCCTACTTCTACTAAATCTTTGTGTCACAACTGTTGTCATACATTTGATACAGTTCCTGTACCTCTTCCTTATAGATACGACGAGAAAAGGAAAATATATATGTGCAATGGTTTATTTTGTTCTTGGCAGTGTTCGAAAGCGTTCAATATGACGACAGGTAATATTCACAGGGGAGCAGTAAATATGAATATTTCGATATTAGCATACAGGATGTGGGTAAAATACATGGGTGGTATTGGGAAAGAAAGTCTTCAGAGATATTGTAATTATAATATAGATCCTTCTCCAAATAAGAATGTTCTCATTGCATTTGGTGGAACCACAACGATAGAAGAATTTCGTAAAGATTTCTGTGGGATTATACCCCCAGACATTGCAAAGGGGGGTAAACCTTTCTTAAACATCAAGGATAAGTTATACCTTCCATTTGCAGGATCTGGTGATACTTATAAAAACCAGGTTATGGATACAACTCCTATGAATCCGTCTATGTCGAATTCAAACATGTCTACGATGAATAAGTGTGCCGTAAATGACAATCATAAGCGTGCAAATGAATTCTGTGAGATCTTGAACAGAGCAAAAGATGGTAGGATGGTTCTAAAGAGAGAAAGAAAAGAAGAAACTAAGAATACACTCATGAGCGCGATGGGTGTTACAATTTCTAAAAAGAAACGATGAATTAGTTGTTATTATGAATTCTTAATTAATTATTATATTGTTGTATAACTATATACTTATTAATTACACTATGGACGGTGGAACCTCAGGAAATACAGGAGTTTCACTCCTTTCAGGATCTGGTATAGTTGTTGGAGACTCTATTACATTGATATCCGGAGCAAGACAGTGGAGAATTCGAATTCCTTCTTCTAAAGAATCAGAGGATAACATCTTGATTGTAGAGTACAAGGATGGTGCAACTTGGGTAGAATCTGTAGTGTATATCAAGCCTATAGTTTAATTCTTAAAGTTAAATAAATGACACGTTTACATTAAATAATTTATTACACTGATTCTATATGGGTAAATTCAAAAAACCTAAACAGAGACTACCGGAAAGACAATTGTACGTCGATTTACCAGTATGTGTGTCTTCTATCACATCACATGAAAGAGACTTCATCAGAAACTGGTGTACAACACGTAATGTAGATCACTCGTATGCAATTCGTGCACTATTATACTGGTTGCGTGTTAAATCACACATAAGTGTGTTTTTTTTACTCAAAAAAAATAACCGTGAATTATACATGGTAATATGTATACATTTGTCAATGAAATGGCAAGGATACGATGAAATGTTCAAATGTACTTTCATCAAAGATCTGAGGGAAATAGATATAGAAATATCACCTGTTTCCCAACAAGATATGGAATTTCAAGTCTTAAAGAATCTCAATTGGAATTTAGGACCTTAATTTTTAATAAATCTCATTAATAAACTAATTTTTCGAAGAAACATGGTATACAGTGGATTTTTTCCCAGATACTGTTACCTTGGCAGCCACATTCATGTGGTTTTTAACGACGTCTTCTGATCTATCATTGTAAAAATTTAACCTCAACCCGGAGTAACTTTTTGCAAGATACTTCACATCACCACCGTTTTCTTTTATTGCTTCTACTATTTTAGATGAACACAGCCCCTTCTTGGGGAATTCTGATATACTATAAGGAGGAAATAGAATAGTATCATTCTTTTTTGCTCTATACCTAACATTATACTTCTGAGCCTCTATCTTTTTAGTGACATTACTGTGTCCACTGTATGTCACATCCATATGCCAATATTCACCTTCAAAATCATATTCCGGATTACTTACAATGTCTTCCAAATCAATTGTAATCTGTCCATTGTCTCCCATGAAAGAATCGTTGAAATCTATAAGTATTTCTGTCATATCTTTGGTGACATCTTCTGTAACGTTTCCTCTTATCAGTATTGCAGAATCTACTGCTACTCTTTCGGATGGTACGGTAGAAGAATTCAAAGAAGCAAGTTTAGGATCAACTAAGAATAATTTATCCATAATATGTTTTTTAAACTTACATCTATAAGTAGGTCTAGATGTCCATATATACTTAGAACGCTTTGACACAGTATTCAATACGAAGTTAGTAATATACGTTTGTGCTAACTTTTTTGTTTTTTCGCGAGTGTCCCTTTTATATAGGAAAAAAAACCCTGCTGCAAACAGTAGAGTCGCGATACCGATGTAGTCTTTTTGCATTGTTTTGTTTTAGTATTAGAGTTGAATAAAATATTTACCTCTTAAACGAGTTTTTATATAAATGTACTAATTAACATTACACAATACATCATATGTCGGATGTAGATCTAATCGATTTGAAATTAAATGGAACTACCATATCCGGACCATGGCGTCTTACTACATGGACAAAGGCTGGTAAACCTCCGTCGTATGTATTCTCAGAAGAACATGCTAGCAAAGGATCTTGTCCAGAGGAAAAGGATATCTCAAAACTACTCATGGAAATTATTAACGACACACAAAATGTACATGTATTTATCGAACACTATATACATGCCAATGATGTTTCAAGACAAGGTACCGTAGAGAGTGCATGCTCTGTATCAAAAGATAAAGCCATTTTGAACAATCTTAGACATTGTCTAGAGGTGATACGTGTAAAAGATTCTGCATTACGGTCACGTGTTCATTTTGTTGACCCTAGGACAGACATAGTTGCAATCTTACCGGATGGTAAAGTATATGATGCAATTGATTCTCATGTAGCACAACTTACAAAAGATGGAGATAAAGAAGGTGTAATCATGACAATATATGAAGCCTTCATACATCCTCTATTGAGTCTTTTCCCAGACAATAAAGACATGGGTGGTAGAATGGTAGGTAAGATACAAGGGATGAAGGAGAAAATGACACCCGAACAGGTTGTATATTTCGAGAAGGTCTGGAAAGAAGATGTTATAGGTAGAATTTCTAAATTGACAAATACATTTGGATCCATGCAGAAAAATTCCAATGTTGCATTAGTTAGTGATATTAAGGTTCAATATCGCGATATGACGAACAAGTTCCTAGATACATGGTTGCTAGCCAATGTTTTCTTAGCAGAGAATACTATGGGTATGACAGCATCTATGATTTATCTGGGAAGTTTACACTCTCTTCATTTCGAAGATTACTTGGTTGGATTAGGATACATTCGAAAATCTATAACAGAAAATAAGGATCTTTCTGCATGTATTCGTTTAAGTTAAAAAATATAAATTAATATGTATATATTATCTAATATAATGAGTGACACTGGTGATATTGGAAGCTATAAAACTGTTAAATCACTTGGTGCTGGTGCATTCGGATCAGTTATATCGGCAGTACATACTATCACTGGTATGGAATGTGCGATAAAGAGAATATCAAAAACACATGTACTCAAATTGGGAATGACTACACAGGTTAAAAAAGAAATAACCATCATGAAATTCCTAAAACACCCACATATAGTATCCACATTCGAAGTTCTTGCATCTGAAAAGTTTATATTCATATGTATGGAATTACTCTCCGAAGG
>Ga0308025_1000593_pt1 | contig 18390 bp, 16 predicted proteins | sample Neamet422_FD_201298 | JGI IMG/M metagenome (GOLD analysis project Ga0308025, IMG submission 201298) | Marine microbial communities from water near the shore, Antarctic Ocean - #422 | ecosystem: Environmental > Aquatic > Marine > Unclassified | place: Southern Ocean | collected 2014-10-03
GGGCGATGCCAATCCATGAAAGTAATTCTTACCTGAACCATCTTCATGTTGGAATCGAGCAAGTCTTAGCATTCCAGTAACAATGACCCAGCACCCTGCGACACCCAACGAAATCGACCACAAAGGCGATGCTTCACCCCAGCGACCAAACATCACAAACATCAGTAATGCTGGAGCTACACAGAAAGAAATGCAATCAGACATGACATCTAGGGTCCCACCAAGTATCTTACGCTTCGAATACCTTCGAGCGATTGGTCCATCGATTATATCCCCTATGACTGAAAGTAGAATACAACCCATTGCCATCCAGATATAATTTGAACGAACCCCTTCATCGAAATATGGATTTTGAAGTGTCTCGACTGCAAGTATGATGAACATAATTGCAGCAGCGCCGAGGAGGCCATTGGCCAGTGTTATGAAGTCAGCAATACCCATAAGTTTGAACGTAGTTTTCATAATTCCACCAGCGAAGAGAGTCAACGTGTTCTATTCGTTATCATGAATCAAATCATCCATGGTGAAGAAGGTTTAGCAAGATATATTGAAAGTATTCAGTTTATCGAGTCATTGTACTCCCCCAAGAAGCCCTCGATTAAGGAATCATTCTGATTATACGTTTGATATCTCAAAAGTTTTACCTTCTTGTAGGTCGGTAATTGTGACTGAAGAGATGCAAGTTGTATCGCCAAAGTTTTGGCCATTTGAGTGGATACAGACAATGCTCCCTTATCAGTCATTTAATGAGGGTGAGGGTTCTCGAAGTATCATGAAGACCCCACTTCTCATCGTCTTACTTTTTTTAGGCGCCAGTCTTTCAGGTTGCATCAGCGAGTCGGAAACAACTCCAATCGTCGAAGAAGTACAACTCAGTTGTGATGGGCCTGATTATCCAGATTATCTCGTCGGTTGTGCAATGGAGAACTTCTCTCTTCCAGGTGATGATAATAGCACCTATAACCGGTCAAGTTTAGATGAAGGTGGGAGATGGGTTGGATATTTTTCAGCGGTTTGGTGCACCCATTGTGAACCGACCATGAAGGCATTGGACGATTCAATTCCTGCCGGTAGAATGCTGATCTTCAATAAGGATCCCCGTGCTCAATACAACGATATGGGTGAATGGAGAAATCGAACTGAAGAGGGCTTAAACAGAAGTATCACTCATCCATTTATCAATGCTCCAGATTTGGCTGCTTCAATGAATGTCACCAGTATTCCATACGTTTCCTTAATTGAAAATGGAGAAATCATTGCCGTACGACATGGTCTTTGGTCGAATGCGACAGAAATGGGACAATGGTTCTTAGCAGACAACCCTAATTCTGGTGTTTCAATCCAACTCGAAGGTATTGAAATTTAGAACTCCTGCTTTAGAACCACAGTACTCGGATGATGCGTTCATAGAAAAGCCAAGAAAAAACCGCAAGGGTCGGCATAAGCCAACTGAGATACAAGGTTCTATTCAACGGTTTCACTTCACTTTCTCCTCTTCGCAGTGCACTGAGTGACACCCACATCATGTAGGCAAAAGCTCCGTAAATCAAAGGCGAACCAGGATTCAATTCCAATGCACTTTGAAGGTCAAAGTGTGTGATGGCAATAAATGCGCGTGTCATTCCACAAAAAGGGCAAGGGTAGCCGGAAAGATGGTACCATGGGCAGAGTTTCAATCCATCAACGTCTCTATGAGGCAATATTGCAGATAGAGCCAATGCTCCCCCAGTTACAGCAGCTGTGGCCGAGACCCCATTGATACCCGGCCACTTCACGTTTGTTGATTTAAAAAGAGGTTAATGTCTTTTTGCTTGCATAATTACTATATGTTCGGGGAACAACCAGAGGGTATGCAACCACAAGACATGCAACAAGGAATGGCACAAGGAATGGCACAAGGAATGGCAATGGCCTCAGACAAAGACTGGATGACTACCCTACTACTGGCTATTTTGGTCGGCGGTTTGGGTGTGGACCACTTTTACTCCGGAAAAATTGGAACTGGAGTGTTAAAACTACTCACTTTGGGCGGTTGCGGAATTTGGGCATTGATTGATATCATCATGATTGTCACTGAATCCTACAAAGACGGAAATGGTCTTGTCATCAAAAAGCAGTGAGTTCTGTATTTGCACTGGCTCACACGAGCCTTCACGAACTTGAGAGGCCTGGCTGGCGTGCCATGTCAGGCACTCCCTCCTTGTGTGTTCTACCACATAAGGGATACATCAGTGATGGGGAATGCCCATTCAACTTCTTTGTAAAGTACACGAATGGGCGCGAAGTACCGTTGAGAATCGTTTCAATACGACTCTTCTGGTGATGTTCTTACCTACGGGAGCGAGAGTTGTTGTTTCGGTTCCCATTGCTTCTATCGTTTTGCTGTGGGCGTGAACCCCTTTGAGAATCTCCTCGTGATTGTTGGCCATGACTGTTGTTGCGTGAGGATTTCTTTGCTCCAGACTTTTCTTTGATCTTGCCAGGTTTTTGGCCCGGCTTTGGAATGGCGCCGATGAAGTGGAATGGATGTTTGCTTTCGACAGGGATTTCTTTTCCGATGAGTTGTTGAATTCCTACGAGATAACCGCTTTCTGAGTCGTCACAAAAGGCGTATGCTATTCCGCTGCGACCTGCACGTGCTGTTCGTCCAATTCGATGAACATAACTTTCAGGCTCATTTGGTAAATCATAGTTGAACACGTGGGTAATTCCTTCGACATCGATACCACGGCTCGCAATATCAGTAGCGACAAGAATCGGAATCTTTCCATCCTTGAATCCTGCTAAAGCTTTGGTGCGAGCACCTTGACTTTTATTTCCGTGAATCGCAGCAGCAATGATATTACTTTGGTCAAGTTGCTTGACCAATCGGTTCGCACCATGCTTTGTTCGAGTGAATACAATGCCTCGTTGAACACGTTCCTCTTTGATGAGTTGAACCAGTAAGCGTCTTTTATCGGCTTTTCTCAAAAACATGATTTTCTGTTGAATACGGTCAACGGTCATTTCCTTTGGACTGACATCAACCATGACTGCATTGTTGAGGAAAGTTCCAGCGAGTGTGGCAATTGATTTTGGCATCGTGGCACTGAACAACAAGTTTTGTCGCTTCTTTGGTAGGAGTTTGATCACTTTCTCAATGTCTCTGATGAATCCCATGTCGAGCATTCTATCCGCTTCATCAAGAACGAAAAATTCGACATTTCCAAGATCAATATGGCCTTGACCAATGAGGTCTAAAAGACGTCCAGGGGTTGCGACAAGAATGTCCAAACCCTTTTTCAAATCACGAACTTGTGGATTTTGATTGACACCTCCAAAGATGACGCGATGGCGTATGTCCATGTTTTCGCTGTAAGCGGAAAAGCGTTCATCGATTTGAGCAGCAAGTTCTCGAGTCGGTGAAAGAATAAGAGCACGAATAAATCGCTTTGCTTGAGGTGGCTTTCTGCTCATAATTTGAAGAACAGGTAATGCAAACGCTGCAGTTTTACCAGTACCAGTTTGTGCAACACCCAACACGTCGCGCCCTTCTAACAAAGGTGGAATCGCTTGTTGCTGAACAGGAGTTGGGGTCGTGTAACCTTCTGATTCAACAGCGCGCAGTAAGGTGTTTGAAAGGCCAAGTGCTTGAAAGTCCGTCATTGAAAATCATCCTCGATTTGTTGCCCCAATACAAGGTATGTAAGCGACTACAAGCATACCTCAATTCTCTTTGCCTAAATACTCGATTGATGAAAGGATACGCTATATGCCGGTATCGCCTTTCACTTGATGAGCCGTTCAAAGGATTGGTTGGTTACGTAGCCACTCCAGGTCTGAGATGTACAGTTGTCGAATATCATCAAGGCCAAGGACCAACATAGCCAACCGTTCAAGCCCCATTCCCCAAGCGAGAACAGGAGACGAAATTCCAAGTGGCTCAGTGACTTCAGGGCGGAATATACCAGCTCCTCCTAATTCGAGCCACTTTCCGCGCCATTTGACTTCAATCTCAAGGCTCGGTTCAGTGTACGGGAAGTATGCTGGGCGAACTCTGACCTCAGGGTAACCCATTTTGGCATAGAATGTTTTGAGGGTGGCTACAAGCATTTGCAAGTTTGCACCTTCTTCCATGATGATGCCTTCAATTTGATGAAACTCTGGTAAGTGTGTACGGTCAATGGCCTCTTTTCTAAATACTCGGTCAACTGAAAATACCCGACAAGCATCTTTCGGATTTTCGGCAAGATATTGGATGGTGTTGACCGTCGTATGTGTTCGCAACAAACCCTTCTTTGAAGTTTCTGCAGAAAATTTCCCACCCCAGCCAACCGATCCGGTTTCGCCACCATGTTCGTGAATTGCTCCCCATGCCTCAGTGAGGTGTTCGGGAAGGTCGATCGATTTTGGATTCTCAAGATAGAACGTATCTTGCATTTCTCGAGCAGGGTGATCTTGGGGAATAAACAGCGCATCCATATTCCATCCAGCAGTTTGGACATAGTCATCGACCAATTCTGAAAAGCCCATCTCCAAGAAGATGCTGCGGACCCGTTCAATCAATGCCTGCATTGGATGGCTACGGCCTGTTCGAGGTGTTCCGGATTCAAGTGTTACATCGAAGGGCCGGTAATCTGCATCCTTCCAAGCCTCAGACTGAAGTAATTCAGTTGTGATCTCACTGATGGTTTGTTTCTCAACCAAGGACTCAGCATCAACAGCAAGACCCTGTGAAGTCATCTTCCAAGTACGGGTGGTTGAGATGACAGACTCAATCAAACCTCGTCGTGACTTGAAATGTTCCATCTGAGTGGCGTCAAGAGATTCCGAAGCTCCCGGTAATGAATGAATAAATGCTGTACGAGCCTCGATATTTGCAGTTACGACGTCCGGGTCTGATGCGATAAAAACCCCTCCTTCAAGTTGAACGCCCAAGCGTTTCAACAGTCCGACACCGGGTCCTGCTTCATGTCGTTCAAATTCAGATTGTAAGGCAGCCATAGTCGGAGCATCAGCGTGGTTCATCCACTTCCAAATCCGTGCTTCAAGCAGTCCGTTTTCGCCTGCCTTAATTCCTTCATCTGCAAGTCGAACAATGGCAGAACTCGTTTCAGTTGTAGAGACCAGACCCACATTATTGAGTCCGTGTCCGGCACCGACTGCAATGGCTTGGTCTTCCCATTCACATTCGCTTAGAATTTCAGTAAGTGTCCATTTATGGCCACCTTTTGTCTGCATGACGCGTAACATTCTGCGCTCAGGGTTGAGCAAAGCGTCTGCGTCCATGTTGCTTCGTAATGTTTCATGCCCTTCAATTCTATGGAGCGGAAAGGTTCATTCAAGGCTTTCTTTCGACTTCTTAGATTCACCGATTATTCTTCTTCATCCCAAAGAATGATCGAACAAGCAGGGCATGAGTATTCGACTGGCCGATCTGTTTCAAGCGCTTCTAAATGTCCACATGGGCCACAAAGAACAGTACATCTTTTCGGTTCGTCCAAGGTGACATCGACCCGATACATGACTCGGCCAGCATCGGGAAGTGTGGTCGATTCAGGCATCCAATTGGCAACTTCTTCTGGCGACAATCCGTGGTTGGATTTTACAGTCATTCCAAGCAAGAAGAGGACGATTCCACTCAAACCAATCGTTCCTGCCAAGGAGAAGATACCTGCAACGCTAAAAAACGCACCAGCGGTTATACAAATGAGACTCGCGATGAGAAAGTTTTCACGAACTCTTTGCATGATTCTACCTCATTTGAGCGCTTGTGCCAATGCTTCGGCAACACGAGGAATATGTTCCAAAGGAACAGCACATAATCCTACACGAATACCACCAGCAAGTGGAACAAGGAAGACATTCTGTTGAGCACATTTCTCAGCAATTGTATCTGGGTCGTCATGTTCTAACCAGGCAAAAAAGCCATCATGCGTTGGATTGATTGGGACTCCATGTGACTCACAGCATTCCTTCAAGAGATTCCGACGAGTAACAAGCAGAGACTTCAATCGATCTCGCTCTTCACCCCAAGCATCTCCACCCTCTGACGTCGAATGCATCTCACTGATGGTATACTGCGCGACTCTTGGTGCCGCAGACCAGGTTTGTCGACCGGTGACTCCCATCACGGTTCCAATCTTCTCAGTGACTTCAGGGTCAGGATGAATACTCACCAAAGCACCGGTACGCAATCCATAGATTGTATGTGACTTGGAAAGTGAAACAGCGAATGTGATCAGCAAGTTTTCAGTCCAAGGCCAGCCTTCTTCAATCGACTCTCGAATCGTTTGTCCCCACCCATGAGGGTCTTCGGCATACAAATGGTACGCTGAATCGAGAAGCAATGTATGTCCAACATGCTCGTTTGAGGATGCACTTTCCATCAAGGCTTCCAAAAATGCCTTACGACCTTCAGAGGTTAACGACAAGCCAGTAGGATTGTGGGCGGGGTCATTTAACCAAATCATTACTTTATCTTGTGAGGTACAAAGAGCGGCGAGTTCGATTTTGAAACCTTCTATGTCGACAAATGGATGCAGTTCGTCCTTTGACGAAGGCAAGAGTGGAAATGTTGCTACACCAAGGTCACAACCGGCCAAGAAACCATCATAAGGCCCCCAATGACGATCACGGAGTAAGACCTTGTCTCCTCGGTTCGAAAAATTTGCAGCAGCCAGATACAATGCACCTGATCCACCAGGAGTGGCAGTTGCCGTCATAGAAATCCCCAGTTCGTTCAAGGGTTCACGATGTTCTCCAAGTGCCAGTGATTTTGCCAAATCAAGAAATGCAGGGAGTCCTTTCAACGGAGCATAGGCTGCAATTTCGACTGCTGGCGCAACCCGAATGGCTTCATCGACCACTTTGTTAATGGCTAATGAACCATCATCTTCGAGCAAAGCCCCAATCGTTCCATTGACAGCATCAACGCCTTCTTCAATCGCTTTTTGATAACGTGCCCACCAAGTGAAAATGATATCATTGCCCACCTTTGTTTGGGCATAGGTGTTGAGTAATCCCGCACCAGCATTCGGGTCCATGTCCCTCCGAATGCAGCGTTGTTCTTTGACTTGTCTCTCCGTTTCGTTCAACTTATTCCCCTTTGAATCCTTATGTGTCCTTCTTTTCTATCCGCTTCATTCATCAAGGATAAGTGTCTCGGGCAGATTGTCGCCTGTGTAGCATAGCTGGTAGTGCATCGGATTTGTAATCCGAAGGCCGGGGGTTCGAGTCCCTCCGCAGGCTCCTTACTCGAATCGCTGAGAAGCGATAAGTCCGATAACCCCCGGAGGGTTGGGCGTCTCATGCGCCCATTTCACCTTGCGTTTCCTGTTCGTGATTTGATCGCTACCGAATTCTTCTATGTCCAGACCTTGGGATGCACGGTGGGTCGACGAACTGAGCTCTCGGTCAATTTCAATTTTCATGGTCACCAGATTGTTGCCCATCTTGTTGATTCGATACCAGACCAAACCGATAACGGACGTATTGATGGTAAACAAGTTCCACCGTTTCATTTTGGATTAGTCATGGAATACAATCAATGGTTGGCCTTTCGCGATGAATTAGAATTGAAGGAGGTCGTTTTCCGCCTTCGCCCTCACATACGCTATCCTGGTAAAGTCGGGGAACAAGCAACAATGTTTCTCAACGACCCATCTGGGAATGCGATTGAATTCAAATCGTTCAAGAATGATGAACGATTGTTTGCAACGGCAGATGGTGCAGAACATACCGCTGGCGGCGGAGTGTTGTAAAGCGAATCCTCAAAGTCAAGGATTCAATGGGTAGGCCATGGTGGCCCAACGATTAGATGGCAAAGCCTGCGCAGCGGAAGTTGAAGAGGAACTCCTCATCCGAATTTCAGCCTGTAAGGAAAAGGGCATCAAACCGCATTTGGCGGTCGTCATTGTCGGCGATGACCCTGCAAGCCATGTCTATGTCGGTTCCAAAGTTCGGGCATGTGAACGTCTTGGAATCAAAAGCACTCACGTTGAATTACCCGATGATGCTACAGAAGAACGGGTACGTGAAGTGATTCTCTCTTTGAATGAACAGAGCGGTCTTCATGGAATTCTTGTACAATCTCCCTTGCCGAAGCATATGGATGAAGAGGCACTAACTGACTTGATAGACCCGACCAAAGATGTCGATGGCTTTCACCCTCAAAACCTTGGACGATTGGTTCAAGGACGATTAGACGGTATGTTGCCATGCACCCCCAGTGGTGTGATGCGAATGCTATCATGGGCTGGAATTGAGACGGAAGGAAAAACAGCAGTAATTCTTGGTCGTTCTCGTATTGTCGGTATGCCTCAATCACTTTTACTCGGCGCCAAAGGTGTTGATGCAACGGTTACTGTTGCTCATTCACGCACCAAAAATACCGCTGCTTTGTGTGCAAGTGCAGACATCGTCATCGCTGCAGTCGGTCGAGCGGAAATGGTCACAGCAGATTGGATCAAAGAAGGTGCAATTGTTGTCGATGTAGGAATCAATCGAATCGATGACAGCAGTCGAGAACGTGGATGGCGCCTTGCGGGCGATGTACACCCCGATGTTGCTCACAAAGCCGCCTGGCTTTCGCCAGTGCCTGGAGGGGTTGGTCCTATGACCATCGCCATGCTCATGGAAAATACGGTTCGTGCAGCAGAGCAATCTGACGACGCTTGAAAAAACTCATAGGTCGGTGGCTTTTAGGATTGGAACGCTATGGACTCAAAAGCACCTCAAACCGCTACGGCAACCCTTGTGTTAGGGCTGGTTACATGGGTTATGTGTGTCGTGAGTGTTGTCCTTAAACTTGGACTTTCAAATGGGTTCGGAACCGAAGAAATTATCCTTCTTATCATCGGTGGCATCTTCTTCATCATTTCCTTTGTGGCTTCTCGCGAACGGGAAGAGATTCTTATGATTCAATCACTCTCTGTTACCGAACAATTTGCTGCAATGGAATCCATGCCAACAAAATTCAGTTCATCATCGACCGATACAGACCGGTTTGGATTTGAAACACCGCCGCAAAGTAGCTCGGATGCACAAGTTATTGTTGCATCTGTATTAGGCCAAAGTGAAGCAGTGGACCCTGGCCAAATGAGCACTGCCATTGCGGCCTTATCCGCTGGTAGTTCGGGAAATGTTGGAGCCAAGACCGTGCAACATAATCCAGCCCCACATGTGCATACTGAACAATTCCGTGAAGTCTTCAAATCATCAAGTGCAACACAAGAGGCCATTGAAAAAGTGAGGGTCGTGAGTGTACCTTTGCCCGGGGAACAGAAAGTTCGTACAACACCGGATTTGCCATGGATTGCACCATCACATGAGTTTCAAACATCTGGCATCGCTCAGATTCCACTACCAGGGGCGTCGCAGTCACTACCGGAAACCGAAGAATCTCATGAAAAGATACCTAGAATGCCGGAATTAGATGATTTGTTTGCAGAAGAACCCCAAGAAAAGAAGCCAGCACCCAGCCTTCCATCACTTCCAAACCTCGATGACTTGTTCTGATTTATTTGCATAATTCAATAGAGGTTGGGCGCTTGGCTCGTCATATGTGGACTGAGAAGTTTGACCTTCATAGCCATTCCACAAACAGTGATGGACAGCATCCAGTTGAGGATGTTGCCCAAATGATGTCTGACTCGAATGTTCGTTGTTGGTCTTTAACCGATCATGACACCATCTCAGGTTGGGAAGCCGCTCGTGCAGCCGCTGATACACATGGTCTTGTTTTTCTTCCTGGGGTTGAATTAACTTGCATGCCTGGATTGGAAGCAGATGCTAAGATTCTTGAACTTCAAAATCAAGAACGAGCTTCAGATTCGTGGCACCTCTTAGCATATTTCCCGACAATAGAATTTCAAAGTGAGCAACATGCGCAATTCAAAGCTTGGCTTGCTCCTTTGGGTGAGGGTCGAATCCCACGGATGGTGACCATGGTTGAAAAACTGGCAGATCTTGGAATGCCTGTCGATTTGGATGCGGTTCTTGCACGTGCAGGTGATTCAGTTGGTCGGCCACACTTGGCAGATGAAATGATCAAATCAGGTTATGTTGAAACTCGCCAAGAAGCGTTCGATAAATGGATTGGTGATGGGAAACCAGTTCACATCACACGACCGAAACCAACTCTTGTTGAGGCATGTGCAGCAGTTCATGCTGCGGGTGGAATCACTTCACTTGCCCACCCATTGTATTACTGCGTGGATACAGATACTTTGGTTCGGTTCTGTCTTGAATCCGGCGTGGATGCGATCGAATGTTTCCACAGAAGCCACAGTGATGCTTATCGCTTCCAATTATGGTCTGCAGCAAAAGATTCTGGTCTTTCAGTGACCTGTGGTTCAGACTTCCATGGGATGAGATACAACCAATCACCCGGGCGAATGGCAGTTCCAACAGTAACGCTTCCGCCTTCTTTCAAGAATTTAGTGTAGTCTCTTGTCGAGACAGTGCATCAATTATGAGAGCGATCTCGAACAAAATAACAACTGGCATTGCTACCAAGAAAAGTGAGAGTGGGTCTGGGGGCGAGAGAAATGCTCCCAGTAAGAAAGCACCAAACCAGATATGTCTTCGATACGAACGCACCGTAGCACGCCTCACAATCCCCATTCTTAAGATCAGTAAAGTCACCAAGGGTGCTTGGAACCCGATGGCAGATGCAATCGCAAGGTTGGCAATAAATCCGATGTAACTTGTAAGCCTCCATTCTGTTGACAATCCGGCTGTCTGCGCATCTGTTGTCAGATATTCAAGAAGCATAGGGATGAGCCAATTCCAAGCATAATATATCCCTCCCAACAAAAGTAGAACTGCGAAAAAGAAGGTGATGACGAGGGTCTTATTTGGCCGGGGCGATTGAACTTTCAATTCAGTTAAGCGTTGACGAAATGCCAAGTTCTTACTGGCTTGCCAACTTCCTTCCGACAAGAATACAATCACCATGCAGAGTAAGCCCACGTGTGCAGCAAGTTGGACTTGCAGCAAGATAAACTCGACCGGAGTGATGACAATAATGTTGACATCAGGAGGTAACCGAGTTGGATCGATAAGCCAAGCAATGAACTCTTTTGTCAAAGGAAATGTTGCGATAAAGCCAAGAGTAAAAACTACCATAAGCATTTTGACTCTTTTTCGAAGGTACAACTGGAAAGAACCAAGCATTTCCCCCCCAGGTGAATCAAGCAGTTCATCAACTGCATTGACCAATCCTTCCGCTTCTGCCATTGATGTGTGCACGGGGCTGACCCTCATAACACACACTCATTGGCGATGTCATTCTTCTTCCCATAGGTGGGAAGGGGTAGAGTCGTAGAACTTACGATGGTATTTTTTCAACCGCCGAATCCGATTGATGACAAAGCCAGTCATCCACAGCGATGCTAATGACAGAAATATTGCTTGGCCCATCTTATCTTCATGATAATCATTCAACACCCGAACTTGTATGACATCACCAGAGTCCGCTTCACTTGGATTATGCATCATGATGTAGTGGAATACCATTGGCGCATCGATGACTAACTGGAGAGTTGATTCAGGCTCGATGGTGTAGACCTGACCTAACGAACGTACAACATTCCAGTCAATAGAACCGTTTTCCATCGCTGGTGGGGCAATATCGACCATAATGACCACCACCTCCATCGTCAAAGAATCATCAAGGTTCGTCACATTCGAATGAACTTGTAAACCTGGATCAAACTTTTGAATAATCTCAAATCGAGAATCCTCAGGTCCGAGTTGATAGGAGATGCGCTCATCGATTGTTTCAGTTTGAACTTGGACAGCCATGAGTATGGTTGTCAGCATGAGCAAGGTGATGATCCCTTCAACGAGTAAGTGTTGTCGGATTTTCTTAGATGTGAATCCTTTGAAAAAGCTGCCGTGGTCGTTTCGTAATCGTGGCTGAAGATGGTGAATAAACAGTGCACCAACACCTCCGATGACCATTCCCAATGGTATGTCGATAAACCAGTGAATTCCGAGATACAAAATGGTGAACATGAATAAGATTGTATTGAGCAAGACAAACATGTGGTATCGATAGTGGCGCCATTCTTTCATTGTTCCACCGTTTTCTCTAACATGTAAGTAATTCAAGAGAAGTATACCAAAAGGAATGGCAACATGCAAGGAAGGAACTGCATTGTCAAGTGGGTCGTGAGTTGCATAAAAGACACTGTACCAGCCCTCGTGGTAGAGTAAAGATTCCATTCCTGGAATCCATGACGAAGTAACTTCAACATTGAAAAACAGGTAATAAGGAACTGCAAGGGCGTAAATCAGTAAATAATTCAAAGTGACTTTATCGGTCATATCTCGGTCGCCAGTGAAGGCGAAATAGACTGTAGTGACATAAATTAAAAACAAGTAAATAAACAAATAATGAAAGTTAAGAAAAGTAGTGAGTGAATCATTCAGAAAAAACTCTTGAATATGCAATGTTAGATTGCCTTCAAGTGAATAGACCGCCTCAGTCCAGTGCCCCGTTTGGAGTTTGATAGGTTCATTTAATTTGTCAGTTATAGACTTCCATTTGATAATGACAATATAGCCCATTGCATGCAAGTAATAGCGCTGGTCGTGAATGACCTGCAACCATTTCTTGAACGGCGTTCGCATCGATACATCATGAGAAGTAAAGAACCAACAAATAATCGGCGTGAGAAGTAAAATGATCCCCATCATGATTTGGTAGGGGTCCATATTCAAGGGGCAGGGGTAGTTCATATAAGGCATATGACCGGAAAATGAAGGTAAGGTCGCTTCCACTGCACACCTTGAACATTTCAGATTTAGATGGTAGACCTTAGAAAGGAGTTCTCAGTGGGACTGAATGGTGAAGTTCATGTGGCAACAAGCACCCGAGAATACTCTTGAAAGTCTCAGGCATGGCATTCAATCCAATGATGGTATTGAATTGGATATCCGCATGACTCAAGATGGAGAATTGATTATTCATCATGATTCGGAAGTATCTGTGCCAACATCAAGACTCCCTCACCCTTATTCATGGGTTGAGAATCACACACTCGATGAATTAACTTCATTCGGTTTCCCTTCTTTCCGCTCAATCTTGGAGGATACACAACTTCAAGCTGAGTGGCGCGATAAAGGCAAAATTGGTTGCGTTGAATTCAAACGCCCACATCCACGTGCACTGTATGGTGGAGGGGTATTCGGAAAAAAGCAGCATATCTCACACGTGGCAACGATGATGGAGAAAACCGAGGCACTTCTCAAGGAGTTTGAAATCCCATCTGAGAATACGGTATATTATTCATTTCATAAGGGTATGAAATCTTCGATTCAATCCTCAGGTGCTCAGCGCCCTTGGGCTGCGTTGGCCCCTTACATACCACCTTTCGGAACTCATTTCACTAAACGCATGCGAGGCAGTGGCCAGTTTTTATTGACTTCCATTGCCCGATTGATTGAATCAAATCGTCGTGCTGGTGCATCAATGACTCCATGTGCGATTGAGTATTTCATACCTCCACTCAGTCGTATTCCAATTGGCCATGCCGGTGGGTTATACGGTGCTAAAGCAGCACGATTGAGTGCGAATCAACGAGGTTTCCCGATCTATGTTTGGCCGACTCCATTGGACCTCGAGCATGATTTACTTGCTGCAGGCTTGACGGGTTTGACCGATTGTTCAGACCCAGAAGTCTCTTGGCTCCCTTCTGGGCATTTGCGGTGGACTCACCCTGCTACTCGACCGTTAGACGCAACCCAACAACAAACCTTAGAGAATGCAACTCAAGAAAACCACAAAGAAATCTCACGAGAACTCCAAAATGAGACTGTTCCATGGGCCGAATGTGATCTTCAACGTCGCAGCGAGTTGGTAGAGATGTGGCGCAAGAAATGGATGTGGGAGAACTCGGTTTCCGATATACTTGAGAATTCGAAAAACACGTCCCCTCCATGGGAAGCGATTCGACTCATTGGTCATCGTGGTTCAGGTAAGACTTCACGGCCAGTCATCAAGTGAATTTCACTCGATATGGCGCAATGTTTGTGCTTCAGCGAAATATTTTGGACGGTAAATAGGTGTACCCTTGCCATTGCGAAACACACTGCGTTCATCGACAATCTGAGCGCCGATTCCTGCAACCCGTGCCCATCCGAAGAAAGTGGTGTAATAGGTTGGGTCAGTCAAGCCAGCGTAGTGCAGTAAAGCACCACTGGCGATATCGACGTTGGCGTTTGGATTGCTGATTTTAGGATTTTCTGCTAAGACACGAGGGGCGACTTCACGAAGTGTTGTGACAATTTTGAAAATTTCATCATCTGGGCAAATTTGTGAACCCAATTTGAATTGGACAGTTGCGCGAGGGTCTTCAGCACGAAGGACTGCGTGACCAAATCCAAAAATTGGCCGATTTGCCTTCAATTCCGCTCGAACAAATGCTTCCACTTTAACAGGGTCACTTGTTCCAACCTTCAGAACGAACTCTAAACATGATTGGTTTGCTCGACCATGAAGTGGTCCTGACAAGGCATTCATTGCGCCTGCCATTGAAGAATAAACAGTTGCTTTACTCGATGCAGTTGCCTTGCCGACAAAGGTCGACAGGTTGCCACCTCCATGGTCCATATGAAGGACGAGATAGGTCGAAATTATTTGCTTCATTTTGGCATGGTCAGCATCAGGGAAATCGACTGTTCGAACAAAGCGCTCAACCATCGAAAGTGATGTATCATCGGCTGGGATATTTTGTTCACGGCCTTCTCGAATTCTAAAAATAAGGCCCATTAGACGAGGCATTCGAGCGATGAGATTGAGTGCATCATCTTTCCAATCATTGGTCGTATCAAGCATTCCGAGTGTGTGGATGCCAACACTCAGCCAATCCATTGGGTGTCCGGCTTTAGGTAGAGTTTTCAGTACCGATTCAAGATCGCCAGGTAGAGCAGCCCGAGAGGCGAGGTCTTGACGAATTGCAACCGACTGTTCAGCGGTTGGTAATTCCTTGTTAAACAACAGATAAATGATGTCTTCAGGTTCGAAAGTTGCTAATTCAGTGATTGGATAACCGCAGTAGTGAACGCCTTCTGCCGGTGTGACGAAAGAGGTGCGGCAGGTGCCGACAGGAACTCCACGTAGACCAGTGTTTAGGTGGTTCTCCGTAACTTCCAAAAGCACCTTCTTATCAACCATAATGTCCGCTCCGATACCATCCACTTACCTCTTTCGTATAAAGCCGGCTCATCCTTATGTAATCGAAAAAGCCCAAAAAGAGCCTTTTTCAACACAAAAAGAGAGTTCTACCTTTTGCTATGAGGAGGCCACGAGCGGAATCCTTTGGTGGATTCACGGTCAGCGAATATATGGATGCGAACAGTTTCGCCATCGATGAGAATTGCATCATCTGCAGTAAGCCCAGGGCATGCCTCTTTCACTTTCTTCCAAGCTCGATCGGTGGCTAAGTTCTCCCCCCACCAGGGGAATGCAGCACATTGCTGAGGGCGAACCTCGTAAATCATACATTGCTTATTTTCATCTAAATTGATACAGACACCATCGTCTGGACGACTTTTCAACACATAACGTCCATCAAGCGTTTGCCGACAATCACGTTCGAGCCAGTCCTCGATTTCCATTTCATTTGCTGAAGATATTCGTTCAGCATCCGTCACTGAGAGATAGACAATACCACCGGGCTCATCACAACACTTGCCGCAACTTGCTTGGCATGAAAAGGCAACGCCCTTCATCCACCATGGGGCTCTCATTCTTCTTCACCAGTGACGAGTGTATTGGTTGAATGGATTCGGCCGAGTCGAATTTTCCGAGTTATTTTTTTATCGACACTTGCCCCTTCAGTATCGGGTTGAGGAGTTTCTAAACGAGTCTCCGTTGATTTCGCTTTCCGCCGGCCAACTTTACGTCGGAGGTTTAGAATTTCATCCTCTTCCATTTCAGGCCAAGGCTCTCGTTCGGGTTCGAATTCCGTAAGGTGTCCTTCCATTGCTCTCAATTCATCAGCAATCTTGATCAATTCCTCCATCGATGCTTCAGGAGTTCGTTCTGTCAAATTCACCAATTTGGCTTCAATGTGAGCGAGTTGCATCGAACTTTGTCGCAAGTCACTTTCAAAAGAATTTATTTGGTTGTCAAATACTTCATCTAACTCTGTAAGTAAGTCTGCAGCACGTCCATAATCACGCTCTTCAATGTGGCCCTTGCGTGTGACGAGGTACTCATCCCGCTCATGTAATGCAAGAACCGAAGGTGCAGCAGGCTTGGTATCCTCGAGTGCTACTTTGAGGTAATCAGCATGGCGGGCTTCAGCTTCGTCTGCTAACGCCTGGATGTCAATTTCCGGTGGATGATACGTGTCGACTCCGATTTCTGGAAGTTGTGAATATAATTCGATGCCACCATGAACGGTGTCGCTGTAGACTGTATCGACTGCAGAAGTGACCAAACGAGTTGCGATATCTTCGACCTTTTCACGTTCAATTGGCAACGCATCTACAACATCTTCAATTTGGTTGGAAAGCAGTGCAGTTACATCATCGCCATCAAGAATCTCTCGACCGGATTGGAGGGCGAGAGCGACCAAATCGAAGTTTGCTTTGGTTGCACGCCAGCCAATTGTATCTTGCAAAACTATACTGGCGAGTTGGCTGTCATTCATTATGAATCCCTTCTTTTGAGCCAAATCCCGTGCATACAATACCATGCTGTCAGGTTTAGGGGCGCTCAGGTGAACCGAAGCAGCATTGCGAGTTAATTCCCACAAACGCGATGTCGGCCACTCTTCGGGTTCCGAATGTGATGAGAGGAGGATATGGACGCCCATATTGAGTGCATAATCAAGCATTGTTCCAAGTTCATGGGCCAGTTCAGGATGATCTGCATACTCATGAAGGTCATCTATTGCAAGTAATCTTGCATTTACAAGCGTATCTTGCCAACCTTCAGGTAATTGCTTAAGGCCAGATAATTCTGCAGCAGAGAGGAGATACACGTTCCCTTCTTGACGGCGAAGAACGGCTTGTGCAGTTGCATGAAGGAGATGTGAGCGTCCAGTTTCAGCGGGTCCAATGAAAATGAGTGGATTCAGTGAACCTCCCGGGGAATCAACAATTGCTTCTGCCGCTTGTGTGGCGCGATAATTCTCGTTCGTGGTGAACCATTGTTTGAAACTCATACGAATCTCAGGACGCAAACGTTGAGGCCACGCACCTTCTGTTGGAACAGTTACATCATGGTGAAAGGGTGAATCGGAATCAACTGGTGCCAAATCGGGCGGCAAGGCCAGAGTCACACGCCCTCGTTGTTCATCGAGAATACGTTCCCATACTGGACGGCCATCGACTTCCATTCCGACATATCCGTCTTCGGTATCCCCAGGGTTTTGCTCAATTTGCTCATAAGTTCGTTGTCGTAAAGAACGTATACGGCGCGCAGCAATATCTGCTAATGAATCTCCATTCGAGTTGAGATCCAGTGCGGGTCTTCTGCGTTTGCTTTCTTTTCCCAATACCTTGTCTGCGACGACATCAAATGTCGGTCGTTCGACAACACCCGTTCTCTGGAGAAGCGTTCCTTGGCGTTGATCTTGAATGTTATGTTTCCCAAGAAGTCGATTCATTTTGGATTGCGGGGGTTGAGTGTCCTTGTTTTTTGGAATCGAGACTCGGTCAATACCAGAACCGGATTTGTTGAGTTGTTGTTTTGCTAACTCCAATGCAAGAGCTAATTTTTCTCGGCGGGCGGTCATTTTTGTGCACCTGCCAATTCTTTCTTCAACCGCTCACGATCTTCAATTTCCCAAACACTGAGTTTCATTTCAATTGCTGATTCAGTTTGCTGACGAGAAGCCGATTCACGAATTGCTTCTTTCGGTTGCACCGAACTTGATACACCCGGTCGGGCCAGCAAAGGCGTGAGTTTTGTAGGGGTGTTGATTGGTTGACGCCCTCTTATTGCTTCAAGTGGCCGCTTTGGAAGAGGTGTGTCTTGCAAGGTTAATTCCTGGCGGTTTATCTGTTGCCTTGTAGCATCATAGAGTGAGGCATCACCCTTCGCTGATGATTTCCCACGCATGCTTTCGACCGCTTTGTTCTGGCGGTCTGCATAGGCTTCAAGTGAATTCGAGAATAGACTGAGAGGAGATTTGTACGACCCTTCAATGTCCATGAGGTCTTTTGCGATTTGTGCGTTTGCGACTGCGGCTTGGATGCCTTGCTGATTCCGAGGAGAGGTCCGAGTGATGACTGGTTTTTTCCGGCGCCGAATCCGTTGTGGTTTTCGTGGCCGATTAATCAGTTCACTCTTCACAGTGGTCTTAGGGGCCAATTCGGCTACTGGTGCAGATTGTTCAATTGGAGTTGGTTCATTATTCTGTATCAACTCTTCAGCAAATTCTGGACTCC
>Ga0308025_1000595_pt1 | contig 18352 bp, 13 predicted proteins | sample Neamet422_FD_201298 | JGI IMG/M metagenome (GOLD analysis project Ga0308025, IMG submission 201298) | Marine microbial communities from water near the shore, Antarctic Ocean - #422 | ecosystem: Environmental > Aquatic > Marine > Unclassified | place: Southern Ocean | collected 2014-10-03
GTCGAAGTTACAGATATCGAGGCATACCCTAATCCTTTCACAGATGTGGTGAGGTTGCAGTTTGAAAATAAAGGGGATTGGTTTATTCACACCCTTGATGGAAAACTCATAGAAAAAGGCTCATCAGAGAAAGGAGATATGCTTGAACTGGGAGCTAGTTTAAAAGAAGGCTGCTATATCTTGCGATTTGAAAACGGATACAAAACTGCAATTCAAACCCTAATTAAATTTTGATTAAATGAAATTACATTACCTAACTGGATTCATATTATCAATTCTGTCTACAACAGCATTTACACAGGACAATACGATTGGAACTATTATCTATAACGAAGACGCAACAGATGCTGGATACAACTTGATTTATCCCCACAATCAACCTGATGCCTTCCTCTTAGATATGTGCGGAAATGTCGTTCACAAATGGGAGAATGCTGATACTCTAAGACCCGCAAATGTGATGTATATACTAGAAAACAGTGATGTGATGACAACGTACCGTCCTGCTAATTTTAGTGCAGATGCTATTTGGGCAGGTGGAGGAGGTGCTACAATTGAACGCAGAACATGGGACAACGAGCCCATTTGGTCATTCACACGCAATGATGCGGAGTACCGGTTGCACCACGATATCCAACCAATGGCAAATGGAAATGTGCTTGTTACAGCTTGGGAACAGCGCGACTCACTCGAATGCATTGAAGCTGGTCGTAACCCTGAAAACTTAACAAGTGCTGGAATGTGGTCAGAAGTTGTTTGGGTAATCTCTCCAGGTGTTGATGGATTAGGAGAAGTTGTTTGGGAATGGGCTGTTTGGGACCATTTGGTGCAGGATATCGACTCTACAAAATCAAACTATGGAGTCATTGCAGATAACATCGATAAAATAGACATTAACTTCGGACTTGCATTAAATGCTGCAGCTGACTGGCTTCACATCAATGCGATTGATTTCGATGAGTATAGCCAACACATTATGTTGAGCGTGCCTACATTCAATGAGATTTGGGTGGTCGATTATGGCAACACAACCACTGGAGAGTTAAAATGGCGCTGGGGAAATCCCATGGCATATGACAGAGGTGACAGCACAGATACAAAGCTAGGCTTCCAACACCACACACACTGGCTAGACCTTGCTTTAACCACGAACAGTCCTGACTACGGAAAAATTGGCGTATTCAACAATCGAGTCCAAGGCGATTCGAGTGAATACAGCTCCGTCCACACTATTCTTCCCTATTACGATGAATATGAAAATGAGTACTATGTTGATCCTACAACGGGGACTTATTACCCAACTGATTTCGACTGGACATTTGAGTCACCCAATCCCAGTACGATATACTCTAACATCGTTTCTTCATTCCAACGATTAGAAAATGGAAACAGTCTTATTTGTTCTGGGAAATCTGGAGACACAAGAGAATATACGCAGGAAGGAGAACTTGTTTGGCATTATAAAACTCCATTTTTAAATCAGGGAGGAACAGCGTCTCCACAAAGTCAGGGGACAATCCTTAACCCGATGCAAAACCTTACATTTCGCGCAAGTCGCTATCCCGCCGACTACCCCGCATTTGACAACATTGATTTCGTGACCGGTTTGCCTATTGAGTTAGATCCAATCATGTTAGCATCGTGTTTCTTAGGTTGTGACCTTACACTTTCGATCGACTCTATTTCTTTCGACACGCTAGGATTTGCTACCGTGACTGTTGTCGCTGAAGGCTCTAACCAAATAAATATCATCGAATGGATGTCATTGGCTGACTCCACGATTTTGCCTTTTTCTCAAGAACTTACATTCACAACATCTGAGGGTGGTGACTTTATGATCACTGTCACAGACCTCATGGGATGCACTGATTCTCTCGTGGTATCTGTGATATTTAACGGACTAGAGGGCGTTGACAACTCCACTGCACTGAAATTAGGATTGTACCCTAACCCGTCAAACGGGTTCTTGAACCTTTCATTTTCTAAGACAATACACCAAGCTGATATAAAGGTTATAGATATGCAAGGAAGATCTGTTTTCTCACTGAACAACACTTCTTCAATGGGTGAAACTTTAGACCTCAATCATTTAAATTCTGGGACCTACTTTGTATCTGTATCATCAGATGAAGGGTTTGCAATTACTAAAATATTAATACAGAAATAATATAATCCCATACCAAGTCTATGTCCCAATCAATCCAAGTTGAAAATAACGGAGCTGTTAGAACAATAACTCTAAACCGCCCTAAAGCTTTTAATAGTTTTGATATGGAAATGGGGAGAGCATTTCAAAAGGAACTTGATGTTGCAGCATCGGATGAAAGTGTACGTTGCATTGTAATCACTGGAAACGGAATGGCTTTCTGTGCCGGGCAAGACCTGAAAGAAATTACAGCACCTGACGCTCCCAACTTTAAAGTGATTGTAGAAGAGACCTACAACACCAGCATTAGAAAAATGTGCTCTATGCGAAAGCCTATTGTAGCAGCAGTTAATGGCGTTGCGGCAGGAGCTGGAGCCAACATCGCACTTGCGTGTGATTTAACAATTGCAAAAGAAAGCGCTTCGTTTATCCAGGCTTTTTCTAAAATTGGACTTATACCCGACAGTGGTGGAACTTGGTGGCTACCACGCCTGGTGGGAATGCAAAGAGCTAAAGCAATGGCATTCTTTGGAGATAAGGTGTCTGCGAAAGATGCTGAAAATATGGGACTCATATATAAAGCGGTAAGGGACGAAGAGTTTGAAAAGGTGGTTAATGATACTGCCACACGGCTGTCTAAAATGCCTACATACGCTTTAGGATTGACAAAAGCCGCATTTCACGAAGGAATGTCTAGCGATTTAGACGAACAACTCTCAAGAGAATTAGACTACCAATTTCGTGCTGCTGAATCAGATGATTATGCTGAAGGAGTTGCAGCGTTTTTAGGAAAACGAAATCCTAACTTCCAAGGTAAATGAGTCTTTGGGTTAAAATAAACGACCGATTACCTGACAACAATCAGAGGGTACTTGCTTTTATCCCTGAAAACAAAGTCTTCCTTCCAGGAATGCAATTGGATTTTGAAATTAGAGAAATTGTCGTTCTTCATTTTCGAGAAAATTTCTATGCAGAAAACGCTAATAAAAAAGAGAAGTATGGACCTCATTTTTGGTCTGGAGAAGGGAATAGCAATCACTTCTTTAAAGACGTAACACATTGGAAGACTATACCTGACGGGCCGCAAAAAACGTAACTGCAACAATGGCAGCCGTTTCAGCTCGGAGACGCATATCGCCTAAAGTAATTTCTTTAGCACCTGAATCAAGCATTTCTTTAACTTCTTCAGATGAGAAATCACCTTCCGGACCGATTGCTATACATGCAGATTCACCAGGAGTAAGTGCATTTAAAAGATGTGTTTTTTCACTTAAAGAAACAGAATCCATGCAGTGAGCTACTAATAAATGCTTTGCTAAATGAGGTGATGCTGAAATTTCACGAACAGCATCCATTAGCGCCATCTCAGGCATCAATTCAGGAAGCCAAGTTCTCTTACTTTGTTTCATCGCCGAAATAAGAACCTTATTCCATCTATCGAACTTTGCAGCCTTGCATTCAGACCTAGAGGTTATGACCGGATAAATTGTCTTCACTCCTATTTCAGTTGCTTTTTCTAAAAACCATTCGAAGCGCTCAGTCTTTTTTGTAGGGGCAACAATCATAGTAAGGCCAAGCTTGGGACGTGATTCACGCGACACCTCTCCTACTTCCATAACGCAAGAATGCTTATTTAATTCGACAATTACGCCCTCCGCAGTTCCACCTTGTCCATCCATTAAGGCATAGGAAAATCCGATTTTAGCACGCAGAACTTTGACAGCGTGTCGCGTTTCTTCTTCAGGAAGATGTAGAATACCCTCTTTTAAAATTGGAATAAAAAGAGAGCGCATTACTTTAAATATTAGGCCTTTAAAACTGGTTCTAATACGCGAGGCCCACCGGAACGCATGGCATCGGTTGCAGTATTTTCAAACTTTGAAAAATTATCTACAAATCGACGAGCGAGGTCATCAGAAACTTTATCGAACTCTTCTTTGTCAGACCATGTTTCACGTGGGCTCAGTAATTCTGTAGGTACCCCTGGACAAGACGTAGGAACATTAAGATTAAACACTTGGTCTTTACGCATCTCAACAGAGTGAAGCTCACCATTAAGCGCTGCAGTTATCATGGCACGTGTGTATTTAAGTTTTATCCTTGAACCTACACCGTAACCACCTCCAGACCAACCCGTATTTACTAACCACATTCTAACTCCATGCTTTTCTATGCGTTCGCCGAGCATTTTTGCATAATCCGTTGGTGCTAGGGGAAGGAAAGGCGCTCCAAAACAAGCTGAAAAAGTTGTTTGTGGCTCCACCACTCCAGCCTCTGTACCAGCAACCTTAGCAGTATATCCACTAATAAAGTGAAACATCACACCATTTGCATCAAGTTTACTAATCGGAGGTAAAACGCCAAAAGCATCGCATGTTAGAAAAAACACATCCGTTGGATGCCCTCCCATACCGCTTTCTATAGCACCATCTATATGATCTACTGGGTAAGAAACACGTGTGTTAGGCGTAATTGAATCATCCTCGTAATCAGGAGTAATTCCATCCTCTTTAAAGCCAATATTCTCCAACAAAGCTCCATATTTGATCGCGTTGAAAATCTGTGGTTCAGTTTCAACCCTAAGATCGATGGTCTTTGCATAACAACCGCCTTCCATATTGAAAACACCATCGTTCGTCCAACCGTGCTCATCGTCTCCGATCAAATTTCGTAATGGATCTGAACTAAGTGTCGTTTTACCAGTACCACTCAAGCCAAAGAAAACTGCAACATCTCCATCAGCACTCATATTTGAAGAACAGTGCATAGGAAGAACATTGTGTACCTCAGGCAACTCAAAGTTCATCACGGAGAACATACCCTTCTTAATCTCACCAGTGTAGCCACTTCCAGCAATCAAAATGATTTTTCGAGTGAAATCGATAGCGCTAACATTTCCTTGACGACAACCATGACGCTCAGGTAAAGCACGATATCCAGGTGCACATACTATATGCCACGCAGGGTCAGCAAACTTAAGGTTTTCAGCATCTAATCTTAAGAACATATTATGTACAAAAAGGTTAGACCAAGATTTCTCAGTCACAACCCTCACGTTAATTCGTGTCGTGGGGTCAGCTCCTACAGCAGCGTCTCGAACAAAAACTTGCTTACCTTCCATATAATTTTGAACATCTTCAAGCAAAATACCAAAATCATCAGGAGACATTTTCTGGTTAATTTCACCCCAATCTACTCGAGAGCTAGTCTTGCCGTCATCAACGATAAACCGGTCTTTGGGGGATCTGCCCGTAAACTCTCCTGTTGCGATTGACAAAGCTCCAGTATCCGTTAAGATTCCTTCACCCCGTAGTAGAGTTTGTAAAATTAGAGTTGAGGGGGGGAGATTCCAGTGAGCGCTAGCTACACCTTCTAATCCAATAGCTTCTAACGATGCCCTGTTAGGACAATTGCCGATATGCTTCATATATTTTTGAGGAATTAAGTCATTAATATTCCTACTGCAAATATAGACATTCAAGATAGGAATCTTTATATTTTTGTTCACATCCTATCCACGACTATTTATATTTACACCATGACAAAAACTACCCTAACGCTTTTTTCATTAGCCCTTGCGCTAATTTTCTCGTGTAACACTTCAGATTCGACAAATTCTTCAGATTCTTTACGCCCAACTTCAATATCCGATTCATTGAAGAATGACAAACCAGAAAGTTTAAAAAATTTAACTAAATCTGAAAAACAAGGTATGAGGTTTCTAAAGCGTCGACAGGAAGCAGCAAAAGACGCTGCATCAGTGCAGGAAAACAACATGACCAGTCCGTATAAATACCTAACTACTTCGGACGATTATCCGATTTTTACATTACTCATTTCTAAATCCAATCTCTCAAAATATATTCATAGCGCCGGGATCACTGTTCTCGCTCCAGTAGATAAAGCTTTTGATGACTACCCGAATTATAAAGAATTATTTTTACCCATAAACAAGGAAGAATTAGACAATTTTATCGCGTACCATATTATCGATTCACCTCTATCGTACAAGGAATTTTCTGTTGGAGATAGTTGGACAGTACACGCTGGAGTCAGTCTGGATCTCACCCAAAAAGGTGGGATTAATTTCAACGGCGCACACGTTAGATCAGGAAGTATCGATACAGATCGAGGAATGATCATCGGTATGGATGATTTTGTTTTCTACCCTGAGCTTAGTCACTGATTCTAATGTCAAAACACCATTTACTTCTCCCTGTCTTATCAGTATTAATATCTACACTTGTCTTCATTAACTCATCTTTTGCACAATGGTCACACGATTTTGCTGAGGGGGTGATTCCTGTAATCACAGATGGTGATACTTTAAGTAACCCATGGGTAGGTGGATTAACTGCTCCCCAGTGGTCTCCGATAGATTTTGATTTCGACGGTGATGAAGATCTCTTTGCTTTTGACCGAGACGGCTCTCGTCTTCTTGCGTTTGAGCGAACTGAAGATGGATGGGAATACCGTCCGAAATGGGTCTTAGGCTGGCCTGAACTGGTAGACTGGTGTCTCCTAAGAGATTTCGATTGCGATGGACGTCCAGATATATTTACCAGCCACCAAAACGGTATCTATGTCTACAGAAATATCACGGAAAACCCTTTAGAACCACAGTTTTCACCCGCAGCGACACCTCTTCTTGCCTCCTACGACTTCGGATCTGGTGCAGATATGCTGCCAGTCGTTTGTCTCGGCATTGACATCCCTGCAATACTTGATCACGATGGAGATGGAGACATTGACATCATCACTTTTACTGAAACCTCTAGCACTCTATATCGATTCCAGGGATCAGTGGAATGTGGACTTCAAATGGAATGTACAAATAGATGTTATGGAATGCTCGGCGAAGCTTCTGAGAACAACGCCCTGTTCATTGGAGATAACTTTGATTGTGGATTTAACGTATCCGATCCAAGAGCACAAGATGAATCTCTGCATGCAGGAGGATCAATAACTAGTCTTCAACTTGACAATGAAGGTCCCCTCGATTTATTAATAGGAGATGTGTCATTCCCTACCTCTATTGCTGTCTTAATGGAAGATGCCGTAGATGGTCAGGACAGTGCTGTTTTCGTTGACTACTCATTCCCACTTCTTACCGGAGGTGTTGAAGCGCTCAATTGCCAAAGATTCCCCTCGGCTTATCATATCGATGTTGATAATGACGGTGTTAGAGATCTACTTGTCAGCCCCAACACTTATCTGGAGACCGATGATGATGCAAGTGTGCATTTTTTGAAAAATACTGGAGAAGACCTTGATCCTATTTGGGCTTACATACAGAACGACTTCATTCAGGAAGGCATGATAGACCTCGGAAGAGGAGCTTATCCGGTACTCATAGATTTGGACGGAGATTCCCTCATCGATTTAGTAATCGCAAATAAGGAGACCTACAACGGGGTAGATGATACGCCCACCACCATTCTTTTATTCCGAAATTCAGGAACCCAAACTCAGCCAGTTTTTACATATACTTCAACTGTTGATGTGAGTACATATGGGATTGAAAGTGTATTTCCAACATTAGGAGATATCGATGGAGATGGGGACATTGACCTTATTGTAGGTGACGAACTAGGAAGGCTACATCGATTTGACAACACAGCAGAAATTGGTGATTGGCCTATATACACAGTCACTGCACTTTCTTTATCGGACGATTCCGGAGAGATTATTGACGTTGGTCAGTTCGCAGCTCCACAACTCATTGACATAGATTCCGACGGGCTACTCGACCTTGTTGTAGGAGAGAAAAATGGAACTTTAACTTTATTCCTCAACTGTGGAGATGTGGAAACCTTGGATTTATGCAAAATTGTAAGTGATGCTTTTGGAGATGATTGGGGAGATATTCACGTAACGAATATCTTAGGGATTAACGGATATAGCACACCCGCTCTTTATAAAGATGACCTTGGAATTCACATCCTTGTCTCAAATGAAACAGGTACTGTTCAGTCCTTCGGATTTGTATCCGATGATTTCGAAACTGCCTTAGAAGAGTCTAACTCGGAAGTTCTAGCTAACGGACTTGGGGGGCAGGGATTTCGAGCTGGAGCAGCTTTTGCCGACCTGAATAACGACTCAATTGTAGATTGTCTCTTAGGAATTCAAAACGGCGGATTAATTTGTTATTTGTCCTCAGATTCAACAACATCAGGAACCGTCTCGCCATCTCCACAAGACCTCGGGATTTCGATAACCTTATTCCCCAACCCCGGGAACACTATATTAAATTGGAGGATTACTTCTCACCTTACTCTTGAACCAATTTTTATTGAGGTCCGCAATCAGTTAGGTGCAATAGTTTACAACAACACGGCTACATTAAATGGCAATATCTCTACTGACACTTGGTCAAACGGAGTGTACATCATCACGCTCAGAAGTTTAGGCACAAAAAAGGGAGGCCTGATAGGACCTCCCGTTCGTTGGATAAAATTAGATTGATCTAATTTTAAGAGTTCATTCCGTCGAGGATAGCTTTTACTTCACGTACAGCAGTTGCACTTTGTGAAAGTAAATCCATTTCTTCTTCGTTGAGTTCAAGCTCAATCACTTTTTCAATTCCATTCTTTCCTAAGATTACTGGAACTCCCAAGTACATGTCAGATATTCCGTACTCCCCTTGCATCCACACGCAAGCAGGGAAAACACGCCTTTGGTCTTTAATAATAGCTTCAACCATCTGAGCAGCGGCAGCTCCTGGAGCATACCAAGCAGATGTACCGAGGAGGTTCACGATTTCACCACCGCCTTTCTTAGTGCGATTAACAATTGCTTCAAGCTTATCATCAGAAATCATCTCTGTTACAGGGATACCACCAACAGTTGTGTAACGTGGAAGAGGCACCATTGTATCACCGTGACCACCCATAAGTACAGCTTGGATATCCTTAGGACTAACGTTAAGCTCCTCAGCTAAGAATGAACGGTAACGAGCTGTATCAAGGATGCCAGCCATTCCGATCACCTTCGTAGAATCAACCCCAGCAGTTAGGTATGCGCAGTAAGTCATCACATCTAAAGGATTAGAAACAATGATCAGAATTGTATCTGGGCTGTGAACCATAATCTGCTCAGTTACAGATTTAACGATTCCAGCGTTGGTAGCGATTAAATCATCGCGGCTCATTCCGGGTTTACGTGGAAGACCCGAAGTAATAACAACGACATCAGACCCAGCGGTCTTGGTATAATCGTTCGTTGAACCAACAGTACGGGTGTCGTATAGGTTAATTGGAGAAGTCTCCCAGATATCAAGGGCCTTACCTTCGGCGAAGCCTTCTTTAATATCGAGTAATACGACTTCGTTGCATACCTCGCGGCTAGCAAGAACATTTGCACAAGTGGCGCCTACATTTCCGGCACCAACAACAGTTACTTTCATAAGAAGATGTTTAGGTTGGGCTGCAAAAGTACAGCCCTAAGGACGGCTGCAAAAACAAAAGAGTACCTACTTTCGTTGTATTGAATAAATATCATGAAAGTCAAATATCTTACCCTAGCCTTTTTCACAATTTCATTTATCCTCTGCTCATCCCTCTACGCGCAGAAGAGCAGACTCGCTACTGCAAAAGAGTCTTGGCCAATCGGTCAAGCTGGTGAAGATTACAACGTAAATGATGCAAACGGGGAGAAAAATGGGCCATGGATACGTGTGTACCCTAACGGGTCGTTGTACTACACAGGTGCGTTCAACCATGGAACTCCTGAAGGTGAAATCTTGTACTTCTATGAATCAGGTTCATTAATGTCTAAGCTGGTACACCCATATTTAGATTCATCTTCCAATACTTCAGAATTAATATCTGCAATCCATTACCGCGAAAACTCATCCGTACAAGCTTCAGGTTTTTACATCTCTGTGATTGAAGAAGTAAAACCGCTAAGAGAAGGGAGTTGGGGGTTTTACAATGAAGGCTCTAAGCAGATGAAAATGGAAACTTATACATCAGGCTTACTTGATGGCCCTTATTGGGTTAAGGGGAGTAACGGACAACTCGTCGAAGAAGGGGGGTATGATAAAGACAAATTAAATGGTGAAAAGATTACATACTTTGACAATGGAATTGTTAGACAAAAAATCAATTACATCAACGGTAAATTAGAAGGGAGTTTTAGCGTTAACTACAACAGTGGATACCCTAAAATTGAAGGCCATTATTTCGAAGGTGTGGAAATTGAAAGTTGGAAAACGTATACAGAAAAAGGTGAACTTGAACTTCTTATTCAATACTCTAATGGCAAGCGTATTAAAGAAACAAGAGTAAACGGAACTTTTGAAGAAACCTATCCTGATGGCAGACCTAAGAGTGAGTATACATATAGGAATAAACAACTAGATGGACCATTTAGGCTTTGGTACGACCTTGGGGAATATGTTATCGAAGATTTCACTGATTCCGAAACAGATGAACTATTACAACGACAAGTATTAAAGGGGACTCAAGTATCTAGTGAAGGGGATTATTTCGAGGGGAAATTAGATGGCCCTGTTTTTTATTACACTAAAAATGGAGGGCTCGACAAAACAGTAAACTATAAAAAAGGGGAATTATTAAGTACGGATTAATAGCCGTACTTATCTTTCCAAAGGGACTTTAAGTGGGTGCGCATTGATTGCTCACGAGAGTTATTCCCTGGCTCGTAAATCCTTCGCCCTTCTAGACCTTCTGGCATACACTCCTGGCTGCTGTGACCTTGTGGTGCATCGTGGTCATAAGCGTACCCTTCACCATATCCAAGTTTAGACATTAATGATGTTGGAGCGTTGCGTAAATGAAGCGGGACAGGTAAGTCGCCAGTTTCTTGAACCAAAGATTGTGCGGCGTTTATGGCCGAGTATGAAGCATTGCTTTTAGCACTTGAAGCTAGATACACAACACATTGGGAAAGTAAAATACGAGACTCAGGCAACCCTATACGTTCTACTGCTTGGAAAGTTGAGGTTGCTAGAACTAACGCTGTAGGGTTAGCGTTGCCTATATCTTCTGAGGCACTGATCAACAATCTTCTTGCGATAAACTTAACATCCTCTCCACCTTCTAACATTCTGGCGAGATAATAAATGGCAGCATTCGGATCACTGGCTCTGATACTTTTAATAAATGCACTCACAATATCATAATGAGCACCGCCTCCTTTATCATACCCTGAATCGGCCGAACCTATGAGATCCTTAACAGCTTTGTTAGTTATAGAGATCGGACCAGAAGGCACACTTTGGACAATCATCTCAAGGACATTAAGCATTCTTCTTGCATCTCCCCCACTCGCTCTCATCAAAGCATCAATCTCAACAACAGAAATATCTCTAGAAGCGAGCATTACATCTTCTTCAATTGCCTGAGTGATTAATGACTCCAGTTCCTCTAAAGTCAGATGCTCTAAAACATAAACCTGACATCGAGATCTCAAAGCGGGAATAACTTCAAAAGATGGATTCTCTGTCGTAGCGCCAATTAAAGTAACCCAACCTTGTTCTACCGCCCCAAGCAAGCTATCCTGTTGTGATTTAGAAAACCTATGTATTTCATCAATAAAAAGGATGGCCCGTCCAGAGAACATCCCCCCACTTTTTGCCCTTGCAATAACATCTCTAACCTCCTTTACTCCACTATTAATTGCAGAAAGCTGATGGAAGGGCAACTTCACTTTAGCTGCTAAAATTCTAGCTAGAGTCGTCTTGCCAACTCCTGGCGGACCCCACAGAATCAGAGATGGCAAGCTTCCCGATTCGGCAGCTTTACGCAAAACTGCATCAGGACCTACAAGATGGGTTTGACCTAAATAGGCCTCTAACGTTTTAGGACGCATTCGTTCAGCCAACGGCATACCATCTGTATGTAAATTACTCTGACTCATGAATCTAATTTACATTCAAACTTTCTCTCTTGGACGATCATCCCTTCAGGTTTTGTGTGTTTCCATCTTTTGTGAGACCAAAGCCAATCACTAGGTGCTTCTCTTATTTCCATTTCTAACTCACCCAAACATCTGTCAACCACTTCCCCTTTAGGGCAATCGAGAACATGCTCTTTGACCAATCTGAAATCAACGCAATACCTCCCTCTACCAACTCGCTTCACAGCGCCATAGACAACAGCAGCATTGTAATCCTTCGCCCACTTTTCAATTCCGAAATAAACAGCCGTATCAACACCTAGGAATTTTGTCCACCATGACGTATTCGCTCTAGGAGGACTCTGATCAAAACCAAATCCTACAGTTAAACGTGGATTTTCACTTGTTGCCATGTGGTTTTCCATCCATTCCTTACACTCAGAAATTTCAACCATTTTCAGTCCTAATCTTTCCCTCGAAATTCTCATCTCTTCATCAATAATGGGGTCACTCAACTTTTTGTAAAGTGCCATTGAATCAAATTTTATTTTTCGAGAAAAAGTCACAGCGTACATTTCCCAGCTCGCCATATGGCCACCCGCTAGAATAACAATTCTATTGTCATCATAAAGCCTATTCATCAGTTGCAACCCCTTACTTGAATACTCAACTCTATTAATTAAGGACTTTTCTGACACTGTAAATAACTTCATAGACTCAACAGTAATATCACAGAAGTTTCTGTAAAATCCTTTGGCCAATTCACTTGCCTTTTCTTTCCCGAAAATCTTTTTAAGATTGGCGAGAACAACCTTTTTCCTATACCCCCCAATAGTTGACATCACGAAGGCAACAATAGAAGATTCCAAATGAAGAAGCCACCAAGGCTGTCTCCCAAAGCCCTTCATCGCCATTAATAATAATTTAGAGTTTAAATGATTCATGTTAAACATTTTCGATAACAAGGCCATCAAAACCTACAAAAACTCCTTCTGGAAGCTCACTCTCTAAATCTTGATGTTTGCCAATATAATGACTCAAATGAGTTAAGAAAGCCGCATCAGGCTTCACTCTCTCAATAACCTGTAGTACTTCATTTAAAGTAAAATGACTCGGGTGTTTTTCCTTCCTTAAAGCACTAATCACAAGCACCTTAATGCCTATCAACTTCTTAAAGGTATCCTCAGGAATGAAATTAACATCTGTGATATAAGCAAAGTCACCTACTCTAAATCCACAAACCTCCATTTTATGATGCATTACAGGCAATAAAGTCAATGGTATGCCTTTTACGACGAACCCATTTTCTTCTTCATACTTTCCTAATTTATTAATCTTTACTTTAGGCAAACCACCAATCATTGTATCTCTAAAAGCGTAATGAAAATCCCTCTTTAAAGTAATCTCTACTCCCTTATTAGCCCAAACCTCCATAACTTTCCCCTCCATTTGGTTAAAAGCCCTCACATCATCCATTCCAGCGACATGATCTTTGTGCTCATGTGTGTAAAGGATCGCATCTAATTGATTCACTCCTGCATTTAACATTTGAGTCCGAAAGTCAGGTCCAGTATCAACAGCAAAATTCACACCGTTAACTTCAATAAAAACAGATGATCTTAATCGACAGTCTTTCGGATCATCACTTACGCAAACGTCACATTTACAACCAATTACTGGAACACCTTGGGAAGTACCAGTACCCAACAAAGTGACCTTCATCAAAGGATATCCCAAATCATATTGCTTAATCACATTCACCATACAAAGGTATCCTTACCTTTGTCAACGTGGACTCAGAACGCGTAATATTATCTGCAAAGCAGAAAGCACTTAGAATAAATCTAAACCAAGATTTATACGGCACATTTGCCGAAAATGGTGCGGGACAAGAGGTTGTACGTCAGTTTTTTAGAGCTGGCGGCGCATCTGGTACAATTGCGAAAGCTATAAGCGCTTACGACAAAGATTTCTCAGATGCCATCTATGGTGAGGAGGAAAAAGGACGTTACGTTTCCAGAACTCGATTGGATAAGATGCTCAAACATGAGTATAAACTAATAGAAGATCGTCTCAAACGAGAAGACCATCCGAATAGACAATACTTTGCTTTTGCAAACACTGTTACCACGATTAACTTTCATAAGACGAGTCAGGGTCATGGATGGTTTGGTGTGAAATTTCAAACAAAAGCAGGTCAACCTCCTTCTGAAGTGTTACTTCATGCACGACTAGATGAAAGCGACGTTCTTCAGCAACAAATGACCACGGGAGTACTAGGAACCAACTTACTTTATGGTTGTTTTTTCTTCTATAAAAACCCCCGAGAGCTTCTGAAATCTATCTATGACAATCTCGACAGAAGTCAAGTGGAGATTGACATGATTCAAATGAACGGTCCTGATTTCGAAAATGTCGACAATCGACTACTTTCACTACAATTGGTGAAAAATGGAATGACAGAGGCTGTAATTTTCTCACCTGACGGGAAAAATCTTCAGGCAGCAGATATACTATACAAGAAAAACATACTAGCTATTAGAGGTAGCTTTCGTCCTGTCACTAAAGTGAATATTGACATGATTGCTAAAGGTCTTAGCAGATTTCGTAAAGAACCGAAAGTCGATCCTGACAATATACAAGTGCTTTTCGAAATCACTTTAAATAACCTTAAAGCTGAAGGAGATATTGATGAACAAGACTTTCTTGACAGAGCTGATATTCTTTGTTCTATTGGCCAAACAGTTCTCATTTCGAATTATAAGAAATATTACAAGCTCATAGAATTTTTCTCTCGACACTCTAAGAAGCGTATGGGTGTTATAATGGGAGCTGCAACTTTGATCGAGATTTTTGACGAAAAGTACTACAGGAACTTAAATGGTGGAATACTTGAAGCTTTCGGCATCCTCTTTTCACGCGATTTAAAAATATTATTATACCCTTGGAAAGATTCTAAGACAAAGGAACTATGGACGTCAAAGACAACTCCAATTCACCCAAGACTTAAGCCTTTATATAATTATTTGACTTTCAATAAGAAGATTATTGATATCGAAGATTATAATGAAGATGTTCTGTCTATTTTTTCTACTGAAGCTTTAAAACGTATTAAATCTGGCGATTCCGACTGGGAGGATATGGTTCCAACGTTTGTTGACCAAATTATCAAGGAGAAATGTCTCTTCGGCTACTGTGGCACTCAACCGTCTAAAGTAAATATCGAAGACCCTGCAAAAGCTGCATCTAGGGAAATTGAACAAGACAGTTAGAGTTGATTTCTTTCACAAATTTACAACACAAATAAAAAGGGCTTCCCAATTGGGAAGCCCTTTTTATTTAGCTTAATTTTTATACTATAGCTTTTTTCTAAACAGATTCAGCAGGTTCATCAACAACCTCTGCATTCTTTTTTCCTAAAGCTATATCGTAATCTTCTTGAGATCCCACTACGAGATCCTGGAAATCCCTTGCTCCTGTACCAGCAGGTATAAGGTGTCCTACAATTACATTTTCTTTAAGTCCAAGAAGGTGATCTTGTTTACCACTAACAGCTGCTTCATTCAACACTTTCGTTGTCTCCTGGAAAGAAGCCGCAGAAATGAATGATTTAGTCTGCAATGAAGCTCTCGTAATTCCCTGAAGAAGAGGTCTTGAGGTTGCGGGTATAGCATCTCTGGCATCAACAAGAGTCATATCACGACGTTTTAACGAGCCATTCTCATCACGTAGGCGACGAGCAGAGATCATTTGTCCTTCCTTTAACTCTTCACTATCTCCAGCATTGGAGATAACTACCATTCCAAAAATTCTATTATTCTCAATTAAAAAGTCAGCCTTTTCAGCATTCTGCTTTTCTAAGAATTTAGTATCTCCTGAATCTTCTATTACCACTTTCTTCATCATCTGACGAACGATAACCTCAAAGTGCTTGTCATTAATCTTTACACCTTGTAAACGATATACATCTTGAATCTCGTTGACGATATACTCTTGAACAGCGGTAGGCCCTTTAATATCAAGAATATCCTTAGGAGTAATCGCTCCATCAGATAGAGGCATTCCTGCTCTAACGAAGTCATTATCCTGAACAAGGATATGTTTAGATAACGGCACCATGTACTTGTACTTATCACCAACACGTGATTCAACAATTACCTCTCGGTTACCACGCTTGATCTTTCCGTATGAAACTATTCCATCAACTTGAGATACAACAGCTGGATTAGAAGGGTTACGTGCTTCAAATAGCTCAGTCACACGAGGTAAACCTCCTGTAATATCACCAGACTTACCAGCAACACGAGGGATCTTACAAAGGATTTGGCCTAATGTAGACTTCGATCCTTCTTTAACCATAATATGTGCTCCTACAGGTAAAGAATAAGTTCTTAAGGTTTCACCTTTTTTATCCTGTATAAGGATAGCTGGGTTTTTCTTCTTATCCTTAGTTTCAGTAATAACAACCTCACGGAAACCAGTCTGTTCATCAAGCTCTTCGCGGAAGGTGACACCTTCTTCGATATGCTCAAAATTGATTACACCAACAGCCTCACTTATGATTGCGCTATTATATGGATCCCATTTACAAACAGATGTGTTTTTCTTAATCTTATCACCTGAATTCACAAATAGCAATGAACCATAAGGTAAAATTGACGTAGAATACGCAACTCCAGTCTTAGGGTCAACTACTTTAAACTCACTTGATCTAGATACAATTACTGATTCAATTACTCCATCTGCATTCTTACGTTCAACAGTTCGGAGATCCTCTATCTCAGCAACACCATCAAATTTAGTGCGAAGCTCATTTTCATCAGAAATCTTAGAAGCCGTACCACCAACGTGGAAAGTACGTAGAGTTAACTGAGTACCTGGCTCACCAATAGATTGTGCAGCAATTACACCAACAGCCTCTCCTTTTTGAACCATTCTTGCAGTTGCAAGGTTTCGGCCATAACATTTAGCGCAAATTCCTTTAGGAGATTCACATGTCAGAACTGATCTAACCTCAACTTCGTCTACGCCTGCCTCCTCAATCGCACGAGCAATAGCAGGAGTTATTTCTTCGCCTTCATTCGCAAGGAACTCACCTGTTTCAGGATGAAGAACTTCTATAGCAGGAACACGACCGTCAATTCGATCTGCAATACCTTCTACAATTTCATCATTCTTTTTAAGTGTAGATACCATAACACCTCTAAGTGTGCCACAGTCATTAATAGTTACAATAACGTCCTGAGCAACGTCTACCAGACGTCTGGTCAAGTAACCCGCATCAGCTGTTTTAAGAGCTGTATCCGCAAGTCCTTTACGAGCACCGTGTGTAGAAATAAAGTACTCAAGAATTGACAGACCTTCTTTAAAGTTAGATAAAATTGGATTCTCAATAATATCCTGACCTCCAGTTGCAGAAGATTTCTGCGGCTTAGCCATTAGACCACGCATACCTGATAGCTGACGAATTTGCTCTTTAGATCCACGAGCACCAGAGTGCATCATCATGTAAATAGAGTTGAAGCCTTGCTTGTCTGTTTCGAGCCTATCCATAAGGATATTAGTTAGTCTCGAGTTTGTGTGAGTCCAAATATCAATTATTTGGTTATAGCGCTCATTATTTGTGATAAGACCCATATTGTAGTTCTCCATCACTTCAGCAACTTCAGCAGTAGCTTTAGCAACTAATTTTTCTTTCTCGGGTGGGATAATAACATCATTTAAGTTAAATGAAAGTCCTCCTTTAAAAGCCATGTAGAAACCCAATTCCTTAATATCATCAAGGAATTCAGCAGTTCTAGCAACTCCAACAACTTCGAGTACTCTAGCGATAATATCTCTTAGAGACTTCTTAGTAAGCAATTCGTTAATGTATCCAGCTGCTTTTGGAACATGTTCATTAAATAGAACACGACCACAAGTAGTTTCAACGATAGAAGAATCACCATTAATATCAATGAAACGCATCTTAATTGCTGCGTGAAGATCTAATTTACCTTCTTGGTACATAATACTCACCTCTTCTGGTGAATAGCACATAGTTCCTTCACCTTTAACAGGCCATTCGGGAGTACTCTTACGTTCCTTAGTGATGTAGTACAATCCCAATACCATATCCTGAGAAGGAACAGTAATAGGAGCACCATTGGCAGGGTTCAAAATATTATGTGATGCAAGCATCAATAACTGAGCCTCTAAAACAGCCGCATGACCAAGAGGCAAGTGAACCGCCATTTGGTCACCATCGAAATCGGCGTTAAACGCTGTACACGCAAGTGGGTGTAGTTGAATCGCTTTACCTTCAATAAGTTTAGGTTGGAAAGCCTGTATACCTAGTCTGTGAAG
>Ga0308025_1000604_pt1 | contig 18216 bp, 16 predicted proteins | sample Neamet422_FD_201298 | JGI IMG/M metagenome (GOLD analysis project Ga0308025, IMG submission 201298) | Marine microbial communities from water near the shore, Antarctic Ocean - #422 | ecosystem: Environmental > Aquatic > Marine > Unclassified | place: Southern Ocean | collected 2014-10-03
TGCTTGTGGATGATGTAGTTTGGTCTAAAGGGATGAAGATGGCTTGGAGTGAATTGTTAGATGATCCATACTGGAATGTCACAGTTAGATGGAGGGGGAAGGGGTGGTTATTTCACATCGATGGGGCGGTGGAACAGCATATTGCATTATCTTGCGTATTCAAATTTTAGAGATTTATTAAAATGAAGTTATTTAATATCGTATTAGCATCAGCGGCTTTTTTGTTTGCAATTCAGTCAAATGCCCAGGTGACTACAAAGACAAAGTCAAATACAAAGTCAAATACAAAAGAGAACCTCAGAAACATTCGGTTAGATTCTGAATCTTCTAAACTTTATGGTGAAGTTGCATTGTCTGAGATAAATGGTAGAACTTCTGTGAAGGTGTCTTTTGACCCTATTATTGATAGAATGGTGTCTGATCAAGATGCTATTTCTGTCATTCATCATATTAAAGATCATAGGTTTTCTTCTTTGGGGGTGGCTTTGAATGTTCTTTCTTCTCATGGGTGGAATGTAGAAATGGGTTGGAGTTCTCTGGGAAGAGCTGGTGAGGTGCAACACTTTTTAATTAGCCATGAAATCAAAAAGATTTCCCCTGTTTCTCCTTGGTTAGATAAAGGACCTCGTGGGTCATCTTCGAAAGTGAATTCTCAAGGAGGACGGAATTAAACGACCTGTCATTAAACGACCTACAAATAATAGTAATTCTACGAAAAGGGCTCGCCGTGCGCGTGTCCTTTTTCTTGTTTTAGCGAGCTATGTTTTCTTACAATTAGCGTGGTGGGCTGATCTGATTATCAGATCAGCGTCTAGACTTTACGAAGCGAATATAGAAACCCAGTCACCTGCTCAAGCTGCTCTTGAGTGGGAACGTACTGTTTTTATGGTGGCATGGGAGGGGAGCGTCTTCGCTCTATTATTTGTGTTTGGACTTATTTGGTTGTGGAAAGTAATAAGTGCAGATAACAACAAATTGGCTCGAGAGAGGAATTTTATTTTAGCAGTTACTCACGAATTAAAAACGCCCATTGCTGCAATACGATTAGCAATAGATACAGTTGATAGATTAGACCTAGATGAGAAGGAGGAGAAGGAATTGTTAGACGAGGCACGATCAGGCACTCTTAGGCTTGAGAGAAGGGTAGAAGATATTCTTCAAGCGACAAGGTTAAATTTACCTGATTCGCTTTTAACTCTCCCATTTAGTATTTGTGACTCAACAGAGACTGCAGTAAGTAAATTCACCCGTTTATATCCAAGCTCAAAGATTGTCTTTTCAAAAAAGGGTGACGATAAAATAATAGATGGTGACCATGAGATGTGGATGCTTTGTATCACAAATCTTCTCGAAAATGCTTATAAATATGCTGGAGATAGTAAGCAAGTAGAGGTGATCTTCGAAAGTTCATTGCGAAAACACACTTTATATATTGTCGACCACGGCCCAGGTATAGAGGAGTCTGATCGCGAAAATGTTTTCGAAGCCTTTTATAGATTGAGAAGGGATAAAGATATTGATGGGACAGGATTGGGACTGCATTTGGTAAATAAAATCGTCCAGATGCACGGAGCATATGTTTCTGTCCATCCCACTGATGGAGGAGGTGCTACCTTTACGATCACGCTGCCGGGCAGTTTTTAAATATAGACTATGATTAAGAAGAAGGTTGCACTTGTAATTTTAGATGGCTGGGGATACGGGGCTAGGGATGCTTCAGATGCAATTTTCAATGCGCACACCCCGTGTATGGACGGGTTACATGAAACTTACCCCCATGGTGAGTTGCGCACTGACGGAGAATATGTAGGTCTTCCTTCAGGCCAAATGGGAAATTCTGAAGTTGGCCACATGAACATCGGTGCTGGAAGAGTCGTCTTCCAAGATCTTCTCAGAATTAATAAGGCCATAGAGAGCGGAACTTTTACATCAGAGTCGATTCTACAAAAAGCATTGGAGGTTGCCAAACAGCCTGGAAGACGCCTTCATATTGTGGGGTTGGTTTCTAGGGGAGGAGTGCATTCGCAACAGGATCATCTTCACGAGATAGTAAATGCAGTGAATCGTGCTGGTGTTCCTGATGCTGTAATTCACGCGTTTACAGATGGACGAGATACATCACCGAAGTTGGGCTTAGGGTGTCTGAATGATCTCGAGAATCATATAAGCCAAACCAATTCTAAGATTCAAATCGCATCAGTTCACGGGAGGTATTATGCTATGGATAGGGACAATCGATGGGAGAGGATATCTCATTCTTATCATGCTCTGTGCTCAAATGGGGGAGATGAATTTGAAAGTGCAGCAGCAGGGATTAGATCATCCTATGATGACAATACCAGTGATGAGTTTATTGTTCCGTTTAGAATTAAAGGCGTTGCAGGGCAAATACGTCCCAATGATGTGGTGATATGTTTTAACTTCAGAACAGACCGCTGTCGTCAAATAACAACCGCCCTTACCCAGCAAGAATTTCCAGAACTCGGCATGACAACCCTACCTCTTCACTTCGTTACGATGACGAACTACGATGAGAAGTTTAAGGATGTAAATGTTATATATGATAAGCCTAATCTTAAAAAAACGTTAGGTGAGGTTATCTCATCAGCGGGGCTGTCACAACTCCGTATCGCTGAAACAGAGAAGTACCCTCACGTTACCTTCTTTTTTAATGGTGGCCGAGAAGATCCTTTCTCTGGGGAGAATCGTCTGATGGCGAGCAGTCCTAAAGTCGCAACCTACGATCTCAAACCAGAAATGTCCGCTCATAAACTTGTTGAATTAGTGAGTGGCGAAATGAAATCGGACAATGCTGATTTCATTTGTCTCAACTTTGCCAATCCAGATATGGTAGGACACACAGGAATATACGAGGCAATACTCAAAGCTGTTGAAACTGCTGATGAGTGCCTCTCTGAAGTGATCAAAGTCGGGAAGAAAAATGACTATCAGTTCGTAATCATTGCCGACCACGGGAATGCTGATATGGTGGTAAATCCTGATGGTTCCCCCCACACATCACACACCTTAAATCCGGTTCCGGTGATCGTGATTTCAGACGATGTGAAAATCCTGAAAGATGGTAAGCTAGCTGACGTTGCACCAACTATTATCGACCTACTCGATATCGAGCAGCCCATAGAAATGACTGGGAAATCTCTTATCGGATAAGCAACACGTTTCCCGAGAAAGTAACAACTCCGGGTTTGCTATAGTTAGGAGTCACTGGTGCAGATGCATCACTTATTTCGAATTCATCGTTCCCATCGTTGTGTACATAGTTTACAGTAAGGGTATAGTAATATGTTCCCCCTGGCAAGTCTCCATTTTTGTTGTTTAACCCGCGCCACCCCCCTTGGAAGTTGGAGTTGTAGTAAACTTGAGTCCCCCATCTGTCATAAACCGCAAGCTTACTACCGGGATATCCCTGGAGTCCCAAAATCTCAAATGTGTCATTTTTACCATCACTCGTTCCAGGAGTGAAAACGTTGTAGAATTCCAGTTCACAAACCTCAACTGAAAGTGTGCTGTAGGTAATGTTTCCACAGGCGTCAACAAGTTGGACTTCGATAGAGCCTATACCACCAGATCCTGTATTGTAGAGCCCGTCATAAAGACCAGTTACAGTATCTATATTGTCTATGAATGTAACAAGGACGGTATCCATAGAGGCTCCAACTATACTAACCCACACCATATTTCCATCAGGATCTTCTATCTCAGTCAAGATTTCACTAAATATAGAATAACCATCACCATCAACAGTTCCTCCAGTAGCAGGGACAGTTGAGGATTGGCCCAAGCAAACGGTTTCATCTTCACCAATGAACTCATCCAGAATATCCCATGAAATAGTAGCCTGAGTGACAGACTCACAAATGTCTGTAACAATTACTGTGGCTGACCCTGGCGTGAAGCCTGTGTTGTGACTGAATTCATTGAGAGTGTCATTTTCAGCAGTGTCCCACTGGTAATCAAAAGGGCCGAATCCGCTCAAAGTATTTACAAGAAGTTCAATATTTCCAGCTGCGTCGAGACAGCCTACAGGAGCAGTGAAAAGGGTGATCGGATCAGGGTCCATAATCACAATAGTTGCACTACTAAGAATAGTGTCTCCGCAACTGTTAATGTATTGATATTCAATTGTTACTGTCTCAGCACCCTCATTTGCACTGTCATTGAAAGGGTCTAGGAATACATCGAAAGTGCTCTCGCCCGGTTCTAAAATCCAAGAAGTTGCAATTTCAGTGTAATCACTTCCGTTGACAGCTGTTCCGAAAATATTTAAAGTAATGGTATCAAGTACGCTGTCATCAGGTCTTATTACTGTAAACACAGCTGAGTTACATCCCTCTACAACAGTTGTGTCTCCAAGAAAAACCTCTGCGCCATCAATAGCTGCGCTTGCAACAATATCGATAGCATTTGATGAAAAACTACCTTCTTCGAGCACCACAAATGATTCAAGTGCAGTGTCAGACCCGTCAGCTATTGCAAGTTTAATGTGGTATGTTTCACCACATAGTACTTGAGCTGAGGCAGTGAAGGTTTCTGTGTATCCGTCGATACAGATGTTGTTGTTTGCAAAGTTGTCGATATAGTATTCGGGGTTTGTTATATTATTTACAGAACTAATTGTAACTGGAAGGGCTGGGTCAGTCTCGGGTACCTCGGCAATATTTATTGCTCCATCTGGGAATCCTGCTGGTGCTGAAAAAGGGCCTGAAATCCCCGGTCCAGAAAGGAAGAAAGCGAAAATATCGTTATAGGAAGAGTTTACCCACTCTAAATATTCATCTGACCCAAAGACGTAATTGAATGAAATACTATCACCCCCTGCTTCAAAATCAAATTCAAGTATACATAAATCGTTCACAGAAGAAACTGAGAAAACTTGTCCTATCAGTGGAGGTACAGAGTTTGCTACATTAAGTAAATCGATGTCTGTCCCACCTCCAAGACATCCTAAACAAGCTTGAGAGTCGTTGCACCCTGGATCGCTTAAATGAGTGGCGTGATCCGTGCTCAAAACAAGGCCTGATGTAACAGAAAACAACCCTTCCCCACCAGTCAGGTATCCCAGTTGTTCCTCTGAACCTGTGTAAGTTATGTTAGTCGCTGTAACACCGTTTCCGATTAAAACTTCACTCACGTATTGCTCGATAGTGTAGGGTTGTTCTACAAGCAGTTGTGCCGATGCGTTTGAGGTGATAAAAATCAAACATAAAAACAAGAATTGTAGGACAGGTTTCATAGGTGCAGTTTTCAATTACTCAAACATACAAAATTTTAGGTTACAATAAGTTAAAGCACTTAGATTTGCTTGTATGACATCATCGATAATTCAGGCAAAAAATCTTACGAAGCATTATTTAGTGGGTAACACGGAAGTTCGTGCTTTAGATGGGTTAGACATCTCAATAGAGAAGGGTTCCTACATCGCTTTGATGGGTCCTTCAGGGTCGGGTAAATCTACTCTAATGAATATCTTAGGTTGCCTAGATTCACCCACTTCTGGTGAATACTTTTTAAACGAAAATGATGTTAGTACACTTGATGATGACTCTCTTGCTGCAATTCGCAACAAGGAAATAGGTTTTGTATTCCAAACCTTCAATCTCTTGCCACGATATACTGCACTTGAGAATGTCGCATTGCCAATGATTTATGCTGGAATTCCTAAGGAAAAAAGGCTAGCTCGAGCAAAAGAGGTATTGGTGCAAGTGGGCTTAGGCGATAGGTACGCTCACACTCCCAATGAACTTAGCGGAGGCCAAAGACAGCGAGTTGCTGTCGCCCGTGCTCTTGTTATGAGACCTTCTATCATTTTCGCTGATGAGCCTACTGGAAACCTAGACTCGAAAACGTCAGATGGAATTATGCAACTTCTTGATGAAATCCACAAAGCTGGAAATACAATTATTCTAGTTACGCATGAAGAAGATATCGCCGCTCGAGCTGAAAAGATAATCCGCCTTCGAGACGGTAAACTTGAATAATACATATCTTTGTAAGACATGGAAAGACTAAGAATTTCAAAGGTGCTGAAAACGGCACCTTCATCAAAAAAGATTACAGTTTGTGGCTGGGTAAGGACGTATAGAAACGATCGTTTTTTAGCGGTTAATGACGGTTCTACGATTCACAATATTCAACTTGTTGTTCAACGTGAAGATTTCGACGAATCACTTTTGAAGCAGCTGAACGCAGGTGCTGCCATTCGTGCTGTTGGGATTTTAGTAGAGAGTCAGGGAGGAGGACAGTCTGTGGAAATTCAAGTTGAGGAACTAGAAGTTCTAGGTGGTGCCGATCCCGATGAGTTTCCCATTCAAATGAAGAAGCATTCGCTTGAGTTCTTGAGGGAAAAAGCACACCTAAGATTTCGCACCAACACATTTAGTGCTGTTTTCCGAATCCGACATCTGTTGCAATTTGCTGTCCATAAATTTTTCCATGATGAAGGGTTTTACCAACTCCACACGCCGATCATTACCGGTTCGGATGCAGAAGGTGCTGGGGAGATGTTTAAAGTGACTACCCTCGACCTCGAAAACCTCCCTAAACTGGAAGACGGTTCTACGGACTTCTCTCAGGACTTCTTCGGTAAACCCTCAAACTTAACAGTGAGTGGCCAACTCGAAGCAGAGCTAGCGGCAATGGCGCTGGGACAAGTTTATACTTTTGGGCCCACATTTAGAGCAGAAAATTCAAATACATCTCGCCACTTAGCTGAGTTTTGGATGATAGAACCTGAGATAGCATTTGCAGATCTTAAAGACGATATGAAGCTTGCCGAAGATTGCCTCAAATCAGTTTTAGGATATGTATTGGAGCATGGAAAAGACGATTTGGCTTTCTTAGAAAACAGAGAAGTTCAATCTGAAAAGCAACTTCCCGAAAAGGACAGACATGAGAGCCCTTTAACAGATCGCCTGAAGAACGTTGTCGAGTCTGAGTTTGCTCACATGACATATACAGAAGTGATCAATGCTCTGAGGAATTCTAAGCCGTTTAAAAAGAAGAAATTTAAATATCCATGCGAGTGGGGCGATGACCTCCATTCAGAGCACGAACGTTGGTTAGTAGAGAAGCACATCGGAGGGCCGGTGATTGTAACAGATTACCCTGCTGAAATTAAGGCGTTTTATATGCGCCAAAACGACGATGGTAAAACCGTTGCTGCCATGGACGTACTCGTTCCTGGGATTGGAGAAATTATTGGTGGATCTCAACGTGAGGAGAGGTTGGATATCCTGAAGAAGAAATGCGCAGACTTTAATATTCCTGAGGATCATGTTTGGTGGTATTTAGAAACGAGAAAGTTTGGGACAGCTGAGCATTGTGGGTTTGGCATGGGCTTTGAAAGGCTTGTTATGTTCGCGACAGGGATGTCAAACATCCGAGACGTCATACCATTCCCTAGAACGCCGCTTTCGGCAGAATTTTAACCTTTTTAAAAGCACATGTTTAAGCAATCACTCCAACAAAAGCAACTTCAAAGGTTATCGCCTCAGCAAATTCAGCTGATGAAACTTTTGCAAGTGCCTACGGTGGAGCTTGAGGCGAGGATTAAGCAAGAACTTGAGGCGAATCCTGCTCTAGAGGAAGGGGCGGAAGAGGAGGAAAGAGATGAGTTAGAGCCGGAGGAGCAGGATCAAAACGATGCGTTAGACGAGTTTGATTTTGATGAATATTTGGATGACGAAACACCTGATTATAAAACATCAGTCAGCAATCATGGTCCAGATGTAGAGGACAAGGATATTCCCCTAGGAGCGGGCTCGACTTTTAGGGAACTGTTGATTGGTCAATTAAGTTTGCATCAGCTGACTGAAACTCAGAAGATGCTTGGAGAGCATATAATAGGTCAGTTAGATGATGCGGGTTATTTGAGGCGAGACTTAGACAGCATTGTAAATGACTTGGCTTTTACCCAAAACATTACTGTTCAAAGAGCCGAATTAGAGGATGTTCTTTTAACAATCCAAACTCTTGACCCTGCAGGTGTTGGTGCTAACAGTTTAAGAGAATGCTTACTTCTTCAAATCAGACGAAAGCAAGACATCCTTCAGGATAAAGCTAATTTCTCACGTCTTCAGAATCTGGTTTACGCGGAGGAGATTTTAGATGATCATTTCGAGGCTTTTTCAAAAAAGCATTACTCATCGATTACGTCTAAACTCAATATTTCAGAAGACGATCTCAAAGAGGCTCTTTCTGAGATTAAAAAACTAAATCCCAAACCTGGTGATTCAGGAGGAGAGTCTTCTAGAACAGTAGCTCATGTTGTTTCTGATTTTCTTCTAACTGTGAATGACGACGAGTTGCAAGTAGTGTTAAATCAGAGAAACGCCCCGGATTTAAGAATTAGCCCTTCATATAAAGAGATGATGCACACCTACGCAAGTGGTGCGAAAACGTCCAAGTCTCAAAAAGAAGCTCTAACCTTTGTGAAACAAAAGATTGATGCCGCTAAATGGTTTGTAGATGCCATTAGGCAACGTCAACTCACCCTAATGAAAACGATTAACACAATCGTGAATCACCAAGAGGAGTATTTTTTAAGCGGAGATGAGACGGATCTTAAACCTATGATTCTAAAGGATATTGCGGAGAAGATCAATATGGACATTAGCACAGTTTCACGGGTCGCTAACAGTAAATATGTCCAAACTCCCTATGGTACATTTCTTCTAAAAACGTTTTTTTCTGAGAGTTTAACTACTGACAGTGGAGAAGAAGTTAGCTCTCGCGAAGTGAAGAGTATCCTTAAGGACGCAATAGAAGATGAGGACAAATCAAAGCCTTTAACCGATGAAAAATTGGGGATTATATTAAATTCTAAAGGATATCATATTGCTCGCAGGACGGTTGCGAAATATCGTGAGCAGATGGGGTTGTCAGTAGCTAGATTAAGAAAGGAATTATAGGAAAATGCAGTTTTTTGCCAAACTTATTTCCGCAGTTTTTCATCCTTTTCTAATGCCTCTGTTTACCATATTTCTATTGAAGCATTTTGATGTTTATTTATCAAATCGAACAGATGTATTTGTATACCTAGCATTAATAATTGTTATAACGACTCTCGCGACTGGCTTTTCGATTTTGCTGATGCGTAAACGTGGGATGATTTCTGATTTGGATATCAGAAACCGGTCAGAAAGATTCACACCTTTTTTAATCGTTCTTGGGTATTACGTTATGGCATATGTTCTCACCTTAGAACTCACTGGAATTTCTATTCCTGTTTTATATAGGTCTCTTATGTTGGGGTTAGTTGTTTCGATACTCTCAGGTTTAATTGTTACAATGCGTTTCAAACTGAGTATGCATTTGTTAGCTATTGGGGGTGTGCTGGCTGCTGTGATTTATGTTGGGATAATTAATGTAACGTCTGATTTAAACTGGATTGCTTCTATAGTCATCGCTTCGGGTCTTCTTGCATGGAGTCGATTAGAATTAGAAGCACACACCCTAAAGGAGGTTTACGTAGGTTTCTCTGTAGGATTTGTATGTATGTTTTGTGTGCTAATATTACAGATAGGATAACTTCCCCCTTAACTTTGCTTTATGAGTTTAACTATTTTAGTCACAGGTGGAGCAGGATACATAGGAACACATACAGCCGTAGCTTTAGTTGAAGCTGGTTTTAGAGTTGTTCTGTTAGATAATTTCAGTAATTCTGATTTTTCTGCGGTCCAAGCTATGCGGTCATTGGTTGATCAAGAAGTGCCTTTTTACGAAGCAGACTGCAGGAATAAGAGTGACTTGTTAAGGGTTTTTAAGACAGAAAAGGATCAGGGCTTTCCGATTTCAGGAGTCATCCATTTTGCCGCATTAAAAGCTGTAGGAGAAAGTGTTGCAAAGCCCGATTTGTACAAGTCGAATAACATTGGAGGAACGGAGTGCTTGTTAGAGACAATGAAGGAGTTCGGGGTTCATAGCTTGGTGTTTTCATCAAGCTGTACTGTGTATGGCGAGCCGGAAAACATCCCAGTGGATGAGCTATCGCCATTCCTGCCTTCTGAATCTCCTTATGGATATACTAAGCAAGCTTGCGAGAAATTAATTGTGAATCACGCTGAGGAGAACGCTGAGTTTAGTTCAGCTTTGCTGCGATACTTCAACCCTATTGGAGCTCATCCTTCAGCAGTAATTGGGGAATCCCCACGAGGGATTCCGAATAACCTTATTCCCTTTTTATGTCAGGCCGTGGCGAAGTTAAGAGGTCCTCTAACAGTGTTTGGGACTGATTACCCAACGAAAGACGGGTCTTGTATTAGAGATTATTTACATGTTATGGACTTGGCAGAAGCACATGTTAAGGCAATTTGCTATTTATTTGAGACCGGAAAAGGCAAAGGCTGTAGGTCTTTTAATTTAGGAACGGGTACTGGGGTTTCAGTGCTTGAGGTCATTGAGGCTTTTGAAAAGGTAACCGGTCAGAAAGTGCCTCACACACTTGGAGATAGAAGGGAAGGAGATGTGGTCGCTATTTGGGCTAATGCAGAAAGAGCCAAGGAGGAATTGAAATGGGAAACCAAACGCTCCCTTGAACAAGGGCTGAACGATTCATGGAACTGGCAACAAAAACTGAGTGGGAAATCAGGTTTGTGAGAAGGGACCCCTGATAATTCCTTTGTCAGATTTCCGAATAAATCCAAGAACAAAATCCTTCACATCACAGGTAGGGAATTCTGCTTCCGCGATATTTAAGGCAACACTCATATTTGCGTTTTGCACATATAAGGTTCTATAGATATCATCAATTCTTTGAATTTTCTCCTGACTGAATCCCCTTCGTCTTAGACCTATGGAGTTGACTCCTATAAAAGACAATGGCTCTCTTGCCGCTTTAATGTATGGAGGGATATTCTTGCGAATCAATGACCCTCCAGCAATAAATGCGTGTTCCCCGACATGCACGAATTGTTGAACCCCAACCATACCTTCAATCACAACCCAGTCGTCGATTGTTACATGTCCAGCGACATTCACTGCGTTAGCTAGGACAACATTGTTGCCCACTCGAACATCGTGAGCGAGATGAACATATGCCATGATTAGACAATCATCACCGATCACTGTTTTGTACCTGTCAACAGTTGCTTTGTGTATCGTGACACATTCACGGATCACCGTTCGATCTCCAATTTCGACCGTTGTCTCTTCGTTCTCAAATTTCAAATCTTGAGGGTCTGCTCCGATAACAGCACCAGGATAAATTTTACAATCTTTACCTATTGTGGTGCTTGATAAAATAGTTGAATTGGGACCTACCCAAGTTCCGCATCCTATTTTCACTCCCTCGCCCACATAGGCAAAAGGCTCAATCACAACTCCGTCTTCTAGAGATGCTTTAGGGTGAACAAAGGCCTGAGGACTTATTGTTGCTGACATTGTTGAGATATTAATCGTTGGTTGGATTTCTATCCTTAATTACTTGAGCTAATAAAATAGCTTGAGAGACAAGTTTACCTCTCACATATCCTTTCCCTGACATATGAACTAAACCACGTCTGATTGGAGAAATTAATTTTAAATGAAAGACGATAGTATCTCCCGGTAAAACCTTTTTCTTGAACCTGACATCATCTAACTTCATGAAGTAAGTGGACCAGTACTCAGGTTCATCGACACTTGAAAGTGCGAAGACACCCCCTACCTGAGCCATGGCTTCTATTTGAAGTACACCTGGCATAATTGGGTTTTCTGGAAAATGACCTTGAAAGAATGGCTCGTTCATCGTCACGTTTTTTAACCCGATAATACTATCCTCAGTCATCTCTAGTATGCTGTCAACTAAAAGAAAGGGATAGCGGTGGGGGAGAAGTTTAGAAATTTGATTTATATCTAAAATGGCCTCCCTGTCGGTGCGCAAGTCAGGCATGTCTTCAAAGGCTTTGATTTTTAGATCCATTTCCTTTGCAAAAGCTACGTTGGCTTCATGTCCTGGCCTAGCAGCAAGTAGATGCCCATGTATATACCTCCCAGATAAAGCAAGGTCTCCTAAAATGTCAAGAAGTTTGTGTCGCGCTGGCTCATTTGGGAATCTGAGAGCACTAGTGCTCACCACCCCCGTCTCTCCTTCTACAACTCCCAATTCCGTTCTTCCTAAAGATTTTGCAATTTCTTGAAGTTCTGATTTTGAATATGGTTTTTCAGCTAAAACTACGGCGTTGTCAACATCACCGCCTTTTATTAAACCCTGTTCAGCAAGGTATTTTATCTCCTTCATAAATACAAAGGTTCTACACGATGCTATTTCCTTTGAAAACTCACTAAGACTTTCAAGTCTTGCATGTTGAGTTCCTAGAATCGGGCTGTCATAGTCAACCATCACAGTCAGTCTAAGCTCATCTTCCTCAATCGGGACGATGAGCATTTCAATACCTCGTGCTTTGTCTATAAAGCTGATGTTTTTTCTGACTTTAAAAAACAGTCTATCATCTTCAAGTTCTTTTGTGCCAACTTTTTCAATGCCCTGAGTAAACATTTCTGCACTTCCATCAAGAATAGGGACCTCTACGCCATTTAGTTGAATCAAAGCATTGTCAACACCAGAAGCATAAAGGGCAGCGAGAATGTGCTCAGTTGTGTGAATCTCGACCCCATCTTTCCCGAGAGAAGTACTTCTTAAAGTTGAGCTAACATTCTTCGTGCAAGCGTCAATGATTGGCTGGCCCTCAATATCTGTTCTTTGGAATTTATAACCATGCCCACCTTCAGCAGGAACGATAGTCATGGTACAAATCTCACCAGTATGCAAACCCACACCCTTGAAGGTAATCTTACTCTTAAGAGTGTGTTGCTTATTTGATTGAATCATCTATAATTAGTTCATGGTTTCTTTGTAATCTCACAAGTTTGCGTAATGCAATATGAAATTTATGGAAAGCTTTAATTGGCATCACGGGATTTCCTTGATAGGTTCCGTCTGGCGTTAAAATACTGGCTGTCACTCCAGATTTAGCAGCGATTTTTGATCCGCTTGCGATTTTAAGGTGCCCACCTATTCCAACTTGGCCTCCGATCATGCATTGTGCACCGATTGTTGTAGATCCAGCGATGCCTGTTTGGGCTGCAATCACAGTTTTCTCACCGATAACGACATTGTGAGCAACCTGAATAAGGTTGTCTAGTTTACAGCCTTTGCGAACAATTGTAGATCCTAAAGTGGCCCTGTCCAAAGTGCACAAAGCCCCGATATCACAATCATCTTCTACAATCACATTTCCAGTTTGAGGAACTTTTGCATAAGAGCCATCATCTTTTGGCGCAAAACCAAATCCATCTGATCCGACCACCGTCCCCCCTTGAATGGTACATCTATTGCCCACGTGGCATCTGTCTAAGATGCGCGCTCCTGAAAAAAACATACAATCATTTCCTACCGTTACGTCACGTCCAATATAAACATGAGCCCTAAGCTCGGTCCTGTCTCCAATTGTAGCACCTTTGTCTATAACCACCCCAGGCCCTATTGCGCATCCAGCACCTATAATTGCGTCAGGATGGATGATTGCCGATGAATGAACCCCTTCATCGCGTTTCAGAATATTGTCGTAAGCATCTAACAACTTTGCGAAAGCTGAATAAGGATCATCGACTTTCACCAATGTCATGTCTGGGGGAAGGTCTTTCTTGGGTTGAAAATCTTTAGATACAACAACAACTGAAGCGCCGCTTTTATAAACATACTTCTCATATCCCTTATTGGCTAAGAATGTTACAGCACCAGTCCCCGCTGATTCTATCTTCCCTAGTTTACGTACTCTCGTCTCCGGGTTTCCAGAAACGAATCCATCTAATAGTATTGCTAATTCGGCAGCGGTTTGTTCCATTTGACTACAAAGATATTTAGAAGCGGATGATTCAGGCGTATCGTCCTCGAAACTTCTCCCAGAAGATTGTGAATTCTTCGCGTTCCCAGACAAAGTCCCATTTGACTTCCCCAGGCGCCTTCATTAACACGTCTATAACGTTGCCTTTTACGTTTTTCTTATCCTGTAACATTTTAGACCAAACAGCATCCGCTCCATCTGCCTCTATCCCCTTTGAAATCTTTGAAACTATCCAGTTTTGCAGCTCTTCAGCCGTGGTTGGGTCAAACCCCATTTTTATCACAGAAGCCTCCAAAGCAAAGATCAGTCCCCAAGCAACAGCAACACCGTGTTTCATTTCACGCCCTTTATCATGAGCCAAGCTTTCAATCGCGTGACCCACAGTATGCCCAAGATTTAATGAGGCTCGTTCGCCATTCTCTTTCTGATCACGATTCACAATAGCTTCTTTAATTCTTGCAGAACGAATAAGCAAAGGTGATAGGTCTTCTAAATTGGGACTTAGTGTCATTAACTCTTGTAAATGTGTTCCTCCCTTTAACAATGCATGCTTCACCATTTCACCCCATCCACTGAGGATTTCGTCCTCCTTTAAACTCCGAAGCCAATTGTGATTAATCCCCACCATTTTAGGATTGTAGAACGTGCCTATTTGGTTTTTTAAAAGCCCAAAGTCTTCTTGCATCTCCGTATTTACTCCAGTTTTACCACCAATAGCGGCGTCCACCATGGCTAAAACGGTTGTAGGAAGATGTGCTAAACTAACTCCTCTTTTATACGTGCTCGCTGCAAATCCACCCATATCTGTAATCGTCCCACCACCCAAACAAACCACCAAGCTTTTTCTATCTGCACCCATCTTTTCGAGATGTAAATACACTTCAGAAACCTGTGATAGGGTTTTAATTCCTTCGCCGCCTTCCAGAGAAATAATGTGAGTGGGGGATTCCTTTTTGCAGAGATCTACAACATCTTTGCTGTATGACTTTGGAAGATTGCTATCAGCAATCACAAGAACGCTTGAAGCCTCAGCTGAAGCTAAGCGAAGATTGGTTTCCCAAGATGTTGTTAGTTTGCTTTCCATTGTCATTTATGAATGGCAAATATCACACTTATATGCGTCATGTGATTGAGTTTTATTAAACGGATTTATACCTGCGCAGTTTAAGTATAGTGCAACAAAAAAGCCCCAATGCAATTTGCAGAGGGGCTTTCGATATTAAGTGGTGCTACCGGGATTCGAACCTGGGACACATGGATTTTCAGTCCATTGCTCTACCAACTGAGCTATAGCACCAATTAAGAGACGGCAAATATAGTGTAGGTGTTTTAAAAACTTCTATTAAGCTTAATGATAATGATTAGAATGTTACTTTTGTACTATGGTAACAACAAGGCACCCCCGCGAGACTTTCTCATCAACAACGAAAATTGTTCTTCCAAATGACACAAACACTTTGGGAAACCTGATGGGTGGAAATTTATTACACTGGATGGATATCGCTGCTGCTATCGCTGCTAACAGACATTGTAGGCAGGTAGTTGTTACTGCTGCCGTGAACAATGTGTCTTTTCAAAAACCGATTAAGTTGGGTAATATTGTAATCATAGAATCTCAAGTAACTAGATCGTTTAGATCTTCTATGGAGGTTTATCTTGAGGTTTTTATCGAGAATTCTGTAACAGGAAATAGGTCTAGGTGTAATGAGGCGATGTACACTTTTGTGGCGGTTGACCGTCAAGAAGCCCCGATTGAAGTGCCTGAAACAATTCCAGAGACCGAAGAAGAAATGATTCGGTATCAAGGGGCATTGCGACGTCGTCAGTTAAGGCTAGTTCTAGCTGGTAAAATGAAGCCGGCAGAAGCTACAGAGCTAAAGGCGTTATTTGAGTAACCCTACAATAAACTTTGTGTTGCTTGCACAATGCGGTCAGCTGAAACGTGATTGATACAAAGATCTTTGCCTCTTTTTGAGAATCGACATTTGGCACCGTGACGTGAGCATGGTCTTTCTCCTCGCCCTGTAGGTAGAAGGATAACTGAGTTTTGGTTTGGTCTCCAAGGAGCAAGCCCGAGAGAAGGTCTTGTGCAACCCCAAACTGAGACAAGAGGTGTTCCCAAAGCACAGGCCAAGTGCATTGCGCCAGTATCTCCTCCGATAGCAAGCCTTGAGTGCTTGAGAATGTATGCGGTTTCTTTTAATGTTGTGGTACCGCAGAAGGAGCTGATAAGTGGAGAGGTGGGCTCTATCCTTGATGCGATTTCAGTTGTGTCTGGGCCACCTACGAGTGCGATGGCAATTCCAAAACCAGTGAGTTTTTCGCATACTTCTAAGAGGATGGATTCAGGGATCGCTTTCCCTTTGTATGTTGCACCGGGAGTGATGGCTATGTAAGATTCAGGGACAGGCACATTGCTTGTTTTTATAGCACCCCAAACAGAACTCTCAGGTTCACGAATATTAAAAGTATCTAAAAGTTTTAAAGACCGATCTACAAAGTGAAGTACTGGCTTTTTTCTGAGACCAAGGGTAAGCGCAAATCGAGGTACAGACTGTTTGTCTACCTTAAGCGTGAATATTCCAAGGGCCTTCGATAACGATCTAGACCTAACACTGCAGTGTAAGTCTATGAAGTAGTGGAAGTTTAATTTTTTTAGATCAGATGTGATTTCAACGGTAGCTCTTTCTACTAAATGAATTTCATTTACACCAGCAAGTAATTCTGCGGCCCCTTTAAATTTCGAGTTGCAGACAAAGTCTATCCGTGCTTTGCTTCCGTAATGTGCTCTAATAGCATGTATTACAGGAGCTGTTAGTATAATGTCTCCAATGGAGCTAAATCTTGCTATAAGAAATCTAGGTGCTTGCACAGTTCAAAGGTAGTCGCAGGTATCTTTGTATTTATGACGAGTACTGAAATAAAACTTATAGATACACACACGCATCTTTATCTCGATCAGTTTGATGATGATCGGGAAGAAGCAATGACACGATGTTTTGAATCGGGTGTTGAGACCTTGTTGTTGCCTAATATTAATTTAGAGAGTGTGCCAAGAGTTTTAGAGATGATGAAGAAGTGGCCAAAAGCCTGCCACGGAATGATGGGACTCCATCCATGTTCTGTAAATGAAGGTTGGGAGAAAGAACTAGAGTCAATCATGGCAACATTAGACTCTCCACCTGATGATATGGAGTTCGTTGCTGTAGGAGAAATAGGTTTAGACTTGTATTGGGAGAAGAAATTTAAGGCGGAGCAAAGTGAAGCATTTTTAGTTCAGGCAAAAATGGCACAAGAGCGTGGATTGCCAATTGTAATTCATGTTCGCGATGCTTGGGAAGAACTCTTTACCTTAATGGATCAGATTAATGATGATCGCCTCAGGGGGGTTTTCCATTGTTTTACTGGTGGGCTCAAAGAAGCTGAAAGAGCCTTAGATTACGGTGGGTTTCTACTTGGAATAGGAGGCGTTAGCACCTATAAAAACAGTGGATTAGATAAAGTATTGCCCAGCATTCCGCTGGAGTCACTTGTGTTGGAAACAGACAGCCCGTATCTATCTCCTGTCCCACATAGAGGAAAGAGAAATGAATCGTCTTACCTTGTTCACATCGCAAAAAAATTGGCGGAAATAAAAGGTGTGAGCTTCGAAGAAGTTGCGAACGTGACTAAGGAGGGGGCAGTGAAGATGTTTGGTCTAAAAAAATGAAATGATAGAAATGAGTGTGGAAAGGAAAATACTACTTATTTATACTGGAGGAACGATAGGGAGTGTTCATGACCCCATGACAGGGTCTCTTGTTCCAATTGATTTCAGCCAAATTACACGCCATGTTCCAGAGCTAAACCGTGCTGGAATTTCTATTGATTCTGTAAGTTTTCAGCCACCGATCGACAGCTCTAACGTCACCCCGATGCATTGGAAAAAAATTGCAGGTGTGGTGATGAAAAAGCATGAGCTGTACGATGGATTTGTTGTGCTACACGGTACTGATACGATGTCGTATACAGCATCTGCTTTGAGTTTTATGCTTGAGGGCCTGAGAAAACCGGTAATCATCACAGGGAGCCAATTGCCTATAGGTATGCCCAGGACCGATGGGCGAGAGAATTTACTAAGTGCAGTTATGCTTGCCGCCCATCCCAACCCTAAGAATCCAGATTCCAATAGGTCAGAGTGGGGTGAATCGACCATTCAAGAGGTTGCCGTTTATTTCGGAAACCAACTCTTTCGAGGCAACAGAACTCACAAAGAAAGTGCGGAGAGCTTAAATGCAATTATCAGCCCCAATTACCCAGCCTTGGTAGATGCTGGTGTGGGATTTAAGGTTCGGAAACACAATCTGTATAGGGCGCCTGAAGGCCCACTCAC
>Ga0308025_1000626_pt1 | contig 17799 bp, 21 predicted proteins | sample Neamet422_FD_201298 | JGI IMG/M metagenome (GOLD analysis project Ga0308025, IMG submission 201298) | Marine microbial communities from water near the shore, Antarctic Ocean - #422 | ecosystem: Environmental > Aquatic > Marine > Unclassified | place: Southern Ocean | collected 2014-10-03
ATGTCGTAAATGCTTACACTGCTAACTTGGCATTGGACGTGAATGGTTCTATGAGAGTACGAGGAAGTAATATATTCTTCTATGATAGTGTTCCTGCTACTCCAGTACACTACTCTGTGCTTGCATTTGTCGAGACTTCGAATGAGGTGAGACTTAGATCTTCTCGCGCAGGAGACAATCTTGTACTTGCCACTACTAATGGATCAGACAGCACTTACCTCGACAGGTTGACATTCGAAGATGGTCTCGGAGAACAATTAGCAACATTCACCAATGTAAATCTTGGTATCGGAGCAGCAAATACTGCAACAGGAAACATCCTTGAGGTAACTGGGTCTGCCTCTTTGACTGCTGGTCTTACAGTAGGTGGTGACATTGACCTTGTAACTAACAGTATTCTGAATGCTTCGTATGTTGAGTCCAATACAGCAGATGGAGGTCTAATTGAGCATGCCAGAATTGAGTTGACATCAGACGCACTCGATGCCCATGTTGATATTGTACTTGGACCATCTGGATCTGGTACCACGGTGATGACAGTGGCAGAAACTGCTGTGACAATTGTTCCTGTTACCACTTTCAGTGACAACGTGATCATCACCGGTGACTTGACCATTTCTGGTACAACAACCACCGTAAACACATCCGAACTTGTTGTGGAAGATATCAATATCGAACTTGCATCCGCCGCAGCTTCGTCTGGTGCTATTGACGGAGCTGGTATTACCATCGGTAATCTTGCAACGCTTGGCATCACTCCACCCAGCATAACATACAGTGATACTAACTCAGAATGGACCATGTCTCTTGGTCTTCAAATTGACGCAGCTGCTGCTTTCACTGTAGGAACCACCATTGTTGACACCACTGGTATCAGCATGACTGCTGCTACTCCTTACATCACATTTGGTGCAGCCGCCGAGTGGAGACTCGGTATCTACAATGATGGCGTTGATGATCATTTCGTTATTGAGCACGAGGATGGTGCTGGATATGTCACCAAGTTGGACATCCTCCAGTAATAATACATTGATGTGTTTTAATTAATGTCTCAATTTACCTAATTATAAATTATAATAACTTAGTCATTGTAAAAAATTATATCCATATCATCGTCGGTAAATCCCATAATATCCTGTATAATACTTATATTCTCACATACATCAGATATATGCTTATCTATATGCACCAATCTCATGATAGAATGCATATATTCACGACTCATATTAACCTTTACATTCAGATCATACTCTTTTGACATCATTCTATAAACATGATCACATATATAATATGATTGGTATCTATATTCTTTTGCTCGACGGAGTTCTTCTTCGTTTCTCTTAATATGTATTTCTATTTCTCTAATATATTTACGACGTTCACATCTTGTGACATGGAATGTTTTTTCTATTATATCGACAAAATTCATCTTCGATATATTAATTCCTCTTGTTAATATGTGTATACCTCTTTTATTGCAAAATTTTTTTATTTCTATTCCAATTATTCCAGAATATTTATCAATTATACCATCTTCATCTAGGAGAATCATGATACCATCGTCGTCGATTAGTAGAATAACAGATCTGAATATCAGATGGTCTTTCCATATGTCATTACTTTTACACTTTATCACCCGATTCCCTAGTATATAATTGTTCATGGTGAAATAGGTTGTGAACATTTTTAATAAACAGTATGTATGTTTTTAAAAGTTTAATTAAACAATGCAATATGAGAATTTTTATAAATATTATAATTATATAAATAGAAATTAAAAACAATGTCTGTTTCACTCATAGCCATCATCGTCGCAATTGTCATAGTCGCAATATACATCAAACGCAAAAATATGCCTAAGATGAGTAAAGCTCCCCTGACAACGGAAGATAAACCACAGGAACAACCCGACCAACCACTACCAGAGAGACAGCCTGAACAAGAATCTCTTGGTGGTGCAACAAAGTGGTGGAAAAAAACTAACCGTGGAGCCGGAGAATCTGGAGACGTATTTGCTTAATCTCATTGTCATACGTTCAAATTAAGCATAAATAAATAAACAAATAAGTGTAATAGATATATATCAACCTATAATAGAATGAAGTCCCGAAGAGGATCCAGGATCATATACAGACAAATGCCCAACACAGATGATTCCCCTGTAGAAAAACCGCTATCATTAGGAGAAGTAAGAAGGGGAATGCCCCCTCCTCCTCCACGTGAAATGTCTGCTCCGCAAAAAAGTCTTAAAGAACTTATCTCCGCGTCGAAAAAAAAGACAACTCTACAACAGAAAACAGGAACTGAAGAGAATACTAAGGATATTACTATACCTATTTCTAATAAATCTGGAATTGTAAACCTCCTACAAAAAGAACCCAGACAGCAACTATCCATAGATCAGTTACAAGAAATGGTCAAGTCGAAAGGAGAAGATGGACCTGCAGGACCAATGGGGCCAATTGGTACATCGGGAAAAGATGGACATGATGGTAAAAATGGTAAAGATGGTAACGATGGTCCTCAGGGAAAATCAGGTCAACCAGGAAAGTCAGGTCAACCAGGGATTAAAGGACCACCTGGACAAGTAGGTTCACCGGGATTACTGGGTAAACAAGGAATACCAGGACCTAGAGGACCATCTGGTGGATCATCATCTGTAAATCCTGGACAACCGGGTAAACTTGGACCCCCTGGACCTCCTGGACAACCGGGTAAACTTGGACCCCCTGGACCTCATGGACAACCGGGTAAACTTGGACCCCCTGGACCTCATGGACAACAGGGCAAACTTGGACCTCCAGGACAACCCGGTACTACTGGACCCCCTGGACCCCCTGGACCCCCTGGTATGTCAACACCTGTTAATACATTGGGAGTTTCTGGAGACAAGGGTCCACCAGGAGACAAGGGTCTAGTTGGAGACAAGGGTCCATCCGGAGCCAAGGGCCTCGATGGAGAGAAGGGTCTCATTGGAGCCAATGGCCTCGATGGAGAGAAGGGTCTAGCTGGAGAGAAGGGTCTCATTGGAGTCAAGGGTCTAGCTGGAGAGAAGGGCCTCGATGGAGAGAAGGGTCTCATTGGAGTCAAGGGCCTATCCGGAGACAAGGGTCTCACTGGAGAGAAGGGTCTAGCCGGAGACAAGGGTCTCACTGGAGACAAGGGTCTCGCTGGAGACAAGGGTCTCGCTGGAGACAAGGGTCCCACTGGTCTCGCTGGTCCCACTGGTCCCTCCGGACCTGCTGGAGCCGTAGTATCAGATGGTAAGGGTGAAACTTCAAGTAAGAAACAATTACTTCTCCCCGGAGCATCTGATATTACGTACTCAGGGTCTGGTAAATGGAGAGTGACGATGGAGGATGGTACAGAATATAATCTTTCTGGGAGAAAGGTGTCGACAAAGTAATATGTCGGGCATTTTTATAATAATATAATATGTATAACTATATATCACACATAGATGTCTAACAGTATATTTGACATTATTTCAGACTCTGGTCTGGTTCCAACTCCTCAGATCGTTAAGAAATTGGCAGAATCTGTCAACAAAAGTATAACAGATGACGAAATCCCTGGAATCATTTCAAGATATCAAGACCATTATATCAAGGAAATCCAATTAACATATGGGTTTTCAACGAACACCATGATTGGAATACACAAGGAATTTGAGGAAGTTGCAGCAAGCATGTTAGAATCGATCAGCAAGGATGAAAAATTCAAAGATCAGTATGAATTTTACAAGGATTATCTTAAAAAGTACCCCAACTTGTATATGAGTATTGTTCCTAAACAGGTATTGGATAGCAGAATTGCTGCTAGATGTATAAAAGAAAACAAACACCTCAAAGAACAATTGGCAGAGATGGGAAAATCTCTCGGACATGTTGTAAATCAGTTTTCAACTCTCCAGGAATTGACTGGGCTACCTCCCCTAGTGAAAGTTTTGTTCAGCTCTATACCAAGTCCTCTTGAATCAAGTAAGGCGTTCGAAAGTAACAATTCGAGCATTGATGCATACAATTCTATATACACCTATCTAATAAGTGTACGTCATAACACTGATGGAGAAGAATCTTTGAATGCTTTGCTTACTGACCCTATCAATTATATCAATACTATGATGGACCCATCCATTCTTGGCCAATTGAATATAAGTAAGGCGCAGATACAAGGTCTATTCGATATGATAAAAAAGGAAAGAAGTAACATGAATTAATAAATAACCCTGGTGACATAATTAATATTTATTTTGTATTCTATTATCATCTATAAGGAGTTTTAAAAATGGGAAGACCAACGGAAAAGCCCAGAACGTCTAAAAACTCTAAAAAAACAAATGATTCCAAGAAATCAAAGAAGTCAAAGAAGGAAACAAAAAAGTCTCATAAAATGGACGACGATAGTTCAGTGTCTTCGTATCATTCTTCCGACGATTCTATTGGAGACTTATCCGATTTTTCCGATTGTTCCAGTGATAGTTCATGTAACGATCTCATAGGTGAAGAATGTCTCAGTCCAATCAGGCCAAAATATGAGGAAAACTGCCCCGTATCAGCCGGAGAGAAAAAGGATAAAAAGATTGAAAAACCAGTCAAATCTAAAAAAACAAAGAAATGTTCAGATGACGATCTTATAGACGCAATAGCCCTTGTTAATTACAAATTGAATCAGATATGTTTAGCTACAGGAGCAAATCCCTATCCCGAAACTAAACCCATGTATAGTGGATCAGTCACTGGAACAACAAATGTGTCAAATTCTGGATCAACTTCCAGACCTGTTATTATAGTAAATGGTATGGATCAACATCTTCCAGAAGTTTTTAGAAATATAGAGTTCAAGAATTAATTAATTATTTAATGAAAAGAAGACACCAATGCACCTATATTCATCCTATCAGATCCACCTTTACATATTCTGTACTCTATATTCGAAAATTCATCAGCTATTCTTATAGAAAGTTCATCTTCTACTTGTATAATACGTGAAAGATTTGTAATGACTTCAGTTAAAGAGTAGCCTTTACTTACTATAATATTACTAATAAAATGAAATGCAAATGAAAAACTTCCTCCAATTAATACATCCTTTATCGATTCTATGTCTTCTGGTGTAGGACATCCTGAACACATATATACTTCTCGTGAACCAATTTCTGCGGAATGTATTGCTGACATAGATGTACTCATTCCCACTGTTTGTAATAGATTGATAGCTCTTCGTGTATCACCCATTGATAAATCTACTATGGATTTTAAACCCTTAATATTTATATTTATATTTTCTATGGATGAAATCTCCAATATTTTTTCCTCTAGCTTATCCTTAGTGAGACCTGAAAACCTAAGTGTAGTACACCTTGACTGTAAAGCAGAACTTATCCTTCCTATATAATTGCAACATATGCAAAATCTTACATTCTTAGTATTTTTCTCGATGATTCTTCTTAAAGCAGATTGTGCAGATACTGTCAATGCATCTGCTTCATCTAATATTACTAACTTAACCTCGTCCATATTAATAAAAGATCTCGTTCCTACAAAAACTTTAATAGTTGTCAACACAGTTTCAACTCCTCTTTCGTCTGATGCATTTATTTCCAAAACCATAGTCTGGAAAGACTTCTTATAAGAGGACCTGGCCATGGCATGTATTGTTGATGTTTTCCCAGTACCAGGAGGACCATGGAAAAGAAGATGTGGTATTTTTGAAATACTTCCGTAGTTTTTCAACATACAAACTATGTCTGTATGCCCTTTAACATCTTCTAAGGATTCTGGCCTGTATTTGTCTACCCACGGTCTCGAGTCCATATCTCCAATAATTAGTCAACAATGTTTTTATATGCATTGCATGTAGAAACATATTTAAACATTTAAAAACGGGTTTATCCATTCGTCCTGTAAACAATAGTCTGGCGAGACACATTAAGGTCTGAATTGAGGATAATCAAGTATACCCGAAGCCTCGTCCCTTGTATGAGAAGAATTCAATGATTCGGGTGAAATATACAAGGAATGAGCACATGGTTGGTTAAAATATATTGAAATTGAAGTACTGGAAGTAATGAACAATATGTGTACATGTATTTAATTTAGAATGATATAATACTGATTTATAAGTAGTAGTCACACACGTGTGCACAATAATTCAATCTTGCCATGAAATTCGTAGAGTACTCTGGGTGTTTTATCACAAAGTTTAACATAGATAAGATTAAAAAACTAAAGAACACGTACGAGTTTGAAGATGGTGTAATATCTCGGACTAAAACAACGACGTACAGGTTCTTAGATGATGGTAGAACCATATTGGTAGACATTGTGTCGAAGGATTTGTCACAAGAAGGTATTGATCATGCTTTTAACATGTGCAAGAGTCTATCTACTGGGAGCGTATTTAAAAAGGTAGATATATTTTACATAATGGAAGAAGACATATCTCTTGGAGATGGTGGGCCAGAATTACTTCACTGGAAGTTAAGCTGTAAGAAATGTGAGGACATGACAGCTGTTATGTACGAACCAGAATTACACCCCGCTCTCATAATAAATTTCAGCAAGATTGGATATACTGAAGTTACTGGATATGTATTTTCAGAAGGAGTAATTAGATATGTTTGTAGGGTTTCTGACGACAGGCCATGTCAGAGTGTTATGAACTTGTCAATACAAAATGTATCTGCCATTGAGAGTTCAATGGAGTGTTCGAAAAAAGCTAGCATTGTACTGGAAGGGCTGATGAAATAATTTAATTAACAATTAAACTAATAATGCACATAACTTACTGGGTCCATTATTGGGTACCCCATCGTTACATTCAAGATCCTATTCGTCGAATGAATGGATGCTTCTTCTTCCGTAATTCTATAAAATTCCATATAACGATATATATTCGTCATGTGCCCATTACTATTTAGGAATAATAACTTCCTACGATCCCTTGCAATCCGTACAGGATTGTTTACACCATATCGTACAAATTCATCGAATGAATCTTCATCGTATTCGATACCTTCTTCCACACATGTAGAAACTGAAAGTTTTTTACGACTTGATACATCTAGACACTTTATATCCAAATGTATTGTCATCTTATCTAATCTCTTCTTGTATAGTCTTTGTGAATTTGTCATACTTGATAAAACTTCGTAAAAATGAAGACCACCGTGAACATATTTCTTGAATATATGCCTACTCGTGTAACTATCGTATATATTCTGGTACCTTTCCGTCATAAGTCCACATTTTTTCATGTAAGAAATCATGGATGCATACTCGTACATTTTCTCCGATGCCTCTTTCACATTGGAACTTGTACGAATCTTATATGAAAACAAGTCGCCGAATATATACATATTCAACATATCTACTAATATAAGACTCTTTGTACACTTAAAACAGGATAAAACCTTATCCACACGTGAAGGATTCTCTGTGCATAGTTTCGAGAAACCACGTTCCACATCATTCATCCTACCCTGTCTTAAATTACCTCTCCTTATGTCGATAGAATCTCTCTTTATTCTTAAATTATCTAATTTCATTCGAAGATCACCGCCTGGATATACAATTTCTGCATAACTCCTTACATGCTTATCCATTACACGAAAATTATTACCTACTTTTTGTTTCACGATACTCTGTTGTATGAAAGAAGAAGATGGATTCACGAAATACTTCTTACATGCTGTCTTCAAACCGGATATCAAGAATAATTTATCCATCTTGCACAATCCACACATGTTAATATTGTAGAATGGATGAATATATATGCGTATATCTCTTCTGAAACAAGAAATACACCTATGTGAAATACAAGAAGCACGTTTAAGTAAAGCTGTTGATCCAGGAGAATTCTTTATACCTATACCCTTGTGGTAAGGCATACAATATTTGTTTGAAATACGGTTCCACATTTTCTTATTTTTATCCGAGTCTAAGATCTCCTTACTATATTTAGACACCCTTCTGATATGATGTACACTATTTAATTCAACATATTCTAATATGTTTATCACGTTTTCTTCTTTTATTGTTTCAATCATTGTAATAATGAACACAAAAACATATGTATTTATCGAAAGTTAAAGTTTATATAATTATTTAGATCTTTCTCTCCATTCTCCTAATTTCAGGTTGCAATTTTCTATCTTACATCTGGAATAGAACAAAGATGTGTCTATAGTATCATGTATAAGAACCTTTTTTAACCATATATTAATGGACCAAGTGTTTTCAAAAGTTTCATGTGTAATATTTCCATACATTGCACGTAAATCGTGAAATCTAACATTCAATGTATCCATGAGAATCTTTGATGCATCTCCTAGACGATGAGAATACTTAGAATTCACTTCTGTATTTGACATGGATTGAACATCAATAATAGATCTGATATACTCGATACATTTTTCGACATACTTGTACTTTATAAGAAGTGGTATGTCAATAGGACATTCTTTACCATCACATGATCTTTTTTTAGCCATACCTGAAAATAAACACGAATATGCTCCATTTTTACTTGGGTTAAATACCCCTGTCTTTAGTATTTCTATAGATCTGCGTCCACATAATACAGAGAGTGCTGCAGCTGTGAGAAATACATCATTTTCAAGATTTTTTACAATATTGTGACATTTTTCTAGAAGTTTGTCACAATCTTTCACCTGTATACATTCCTTGCTTCTTTCCTCTAAATTTTTAGAGCTAGAAGAATTTGCGTTTGACGAATCAGTCTTTGTGAGCTTATAATCATCCATATATGTCGGGAGTATAGGTATTTCAGAAATGGTACGATCTGTCCTGCTGCTTCCAGTGAGATTTTGTTTTCCAGCGAGTTTTCTTTTCTTCAGTTGTGTTTTCATGTCATCGTTTCCAAATGTTATATATTGGTCAATAAACTTTGATGATATTCCCTCCTTTTTAAGATATTTTAACCCATATGAAAGAGAATTACTATATTTATCGCTGTAGTCTTTATACTTAAACCATTCATCTTTTACCCTGGACATCTGGCTTGGGAAAGACGAGATAGTATACTTGTCTCTGAGATTCTGTAGTACAAGAAATACATCATTTGTCTTATATAGTAGTTCCGATTGGGAAACTATAAACTCTGAAGGCATTTTAACGTAAATATACACGATTGTAATTACACAGTTGAAAGAAAAAGTCACATGTGTGCATTTTTAACGCCAAAAAAAATATAGTTGTTTATTATTAACAACTCAAGTATGGATAAGCGCGTATATGTAACTAAATCTGGAGATTTCGGAACAATCGTAAGAAGTGGAGGAATTTTAGGTATTAAAGATTCATTTGCTATTTTAGACGATGTAGGGAATAGAACCTTTCATACGGGTAAATGTGATGATTTTGCATACTCAACAAGTGGAGAAACACCATCTGGGAAAGTTGTAGATATACCCCTAGATGGTATATTTATGATAAAAGAACATGGACAGAGTTCCACATTGGAACAAGAATATACAAAAATGTCCCGTGAACAAAAGGATGTTTTCTGTGAATCATGGTCAAGTATGACTTCTGAGGAGAGGACAAACGCTATAGAAGAAAAACGTCCAACAACAAGAAGGTCTAAAAGACTGTCTAAGACATAGTTGTTAATTTGTTAAATTATTTAAATTATTAAAATATTAATTATCCCAAAACTTATGCGGCATCACTGATTTCCATTCTTGTGATGTAAGAAGTGGATCCAGAGTCATAACTCTGCATCTGAAGGAAACTTGGCGTCCCTGATACGAATCTGATTCTGAACTCTTGAGATGCCCCGAAATACACAGCGGCATCTTCGGTGTCGAAACGAAGTCCCTCATATGTGAATGTAGCCGAAGCAGTTGCATCTGCTGCGTCTTGAGAACTGATCGTTGTGGCATCGTAAGATCCCTGGATGATAGGCTCGATGTAGTAGTTCAAAGATGCGTCCAAGTGTCTCACACCGAGAGAAAGAGTTGCGTTAGCAGAAGCTTCATCGATTGTGTGAACCATTCTTGTCATTTCAACTGTGGTGTTGTCATCCGTGTTGTGTGCCCATGTCGAGTTGTATGTACTGGTAGATTCCAAGTCAGCCTTTGTGGCGACAAGGTTCATCACGCTAGCAGTAAGATTGGACGTGAAGTTGGATCCTGCTGAACCTGCAGAAACTGATGCTGCATTTGATGCTGGGAATACCCAGGTCTTGGCAACCGTGTCGGCGAAAACAAGAACGATCGAACCATATCCAACAGTCACAGACTTTCCGAGCATCTCGAACTTGTCACCTACGCGGTACATTTCTCCACCGTAACCGAACGAATCATCTTCAGGGTCATATGCCAATGTGGCTTCTCCGGATTCAGACTTAAGAGTTGCTGTTTGCATGTCAGTATTTTCAGTAGAGAAAGGCAAGAAAATGTTGTTATCGTTGTCTATAGAAATAGTCGAACCATTTGTTACAGCAGAGGTGGTGATTTCTTTGGGTACACCATTAATAGAAACAGTTGCCACAATAGTATCTCCAGACTCAACAATGGAAGAGAAGTTCTTAACAAGGACGTCGTGAACCTCCTTGTTCAGCTGGGTAGTTGTGATGATACCATCTCTGTTACGAAGACCTGCGTACAAGTTATCGAGGCATGGAGAATCCTCTGGGCATGTGTCTACCCTTGTTTCGAATTTCACATCAGTACCACACACAAGTTTAACTGTGTAAGACGACTCGGGCTTAAGATTGACGATAGTAGTTATGCTTGTGCTTTTTTCTATCTTAAGGTGGTCATAAAAGTTCAATCCAGTACATACAACAGCAGTTATGTTTAGGGCGGGAGACCATGCAACACGTGCCGAATATGCGGATATCAAATCAACACTCATAATGTGTAAACAGTTATTATATTAAATAATGGTAAACAAAATAAATATGATAATCACGCCGTGATACTAATTTTTTATTTCTATAACATTAGTATTATCATCATAATATATGTAAACTATGGGTATCTCGAATAGTAAATATAATTCCGAAGAAAGCCCTCTTGTAGATAGGTTTGATATAAGAGTACAATTGAATTCTCTCATAGAAAGAGTTTCTTCGCTTGAAAAAAATATTATTAATATGACAGTCACTGTAAAGAATACACAAAATGATGTATTAAACATCGCGTTACTCGAAGAAGGGAGGTCCACGTACAGACCAAGTAGAAGATCTCACGTTAATTCGTCTTATAATTAATTTTCAGTTGTATCCTTTACTACATCATCAATTACAGCCTTAACTTCGTCATCTACTGGCTTCTTTTTGAAAAGAGAATCCTTCATGTCACGTTTAATAGACTTTGTCAACTCCTGTGCATTGTGCTCCTTCTGCTTAGTATAACCTGCCTGTATTTGCTGAAGTTTCTCCTCTTGGTATACAATATTCTCAATAAATTCTGTTGTAGGAGGAATGGGTATCCATTCATTACTAGATGCTACGTATATATTCAAGTAGTCATTGTCATTGTTAATTTTTTTCGATACACGGTTGGCCTCTTCTACCGAACTGTACATACCGAATATCTTAATTGCTGGAGGATTATCATCGATTCTTTCGATAATAGAAAGCACAACAAAATTCTGATTGTGTTCAACACGTTTGTATCGGAGACCTTCTTGTGCCCTTTCTTTACAGGGTTCTTCGATATGCGTTACTCTCTCGGGGACACTCATGATTCGTATTACTATTTGTTATGATACTATATAGCCCATATTTTTATACTTTTTACCCAAACGCGGAAAAAATATATATGTAATTATAAATAGGTAATACTATCCAATATGTCTCAACCATTCATAGTACCCGGGACAGGTATAGGAGGACCGGATATTACTGAAAGTATAAATATCCCCAATACTATTGTTGGACAGGGTGACGTTCCCGACTGGGTGTATAAGAAATTCGAAATAACTGACATTTTCCACTCGAAAATAGGAATTGCCGCTACAACTTCCATCATATCATTCTCTGTATTGATGTATCTAAACCCCCCATTCTGTCAAGAAGGAGGGGATAACGCAATACGTGCACGAAAACCTTGTTATTCTAAACTTTACATGATAGCATTGTTTATTTTCATATTAGTTCTTGTTATACCAATGAATCCTTTACCACCAAAGTCTTCTTGATTAATTAAATAATTACACTTATTTTATCTTTTTCTCCTAGATCATCGTTAATGTCACTTAACATAGCAGATATTGTATTTCTTGAAACACATAATTCATACTTTGTGTCATCTTTCGAAATACGAATAGTGTTATAATGATTCCCGTCTCTTCTTAAGCATATATACATGTCTTTATTCTCGGTCCACTCTCTGTCAAAATGTGTCACACCCGTAACATCCGAATCAAATACGATCAGCGATAATCTGTAACCAAGACTTTTATGGAAAGCCAAAAAAATAGAATGATCAGTCCAACAATTTGTATCAAATATATGTTCTTGGAAATCTTCAACTGATTCGAAAATTCTAGCTGACTTATCTCCCTTATCTTTCATGAACTCGGCTTCTACGTTATGTATCATGAGAGAATCTTCATCTATATTTTTCGAACACATAAACCTAATAAAATGCTGTGTAAGACTTTGGGGAGTTTCTCCTGTTATCTTATTATAATCATTCCAATATTTTTCCATCTTTTCGCGGATGATTTCTATATCATACCATGTATCAACACACTCGTTCAGTGCAATTGCTATAGATGTGAAAAAACAAGAACCATCACTGGGACACGGTATCAATTCGTAATTCCACATATGTAATTATAATTATGGGTGACAAATAAATATATAAGCACTGTACGTATATTTATTACATTAATTATATAACATTACATATAAGGTATAACATATGACAATAATAACGGTAGACAAGACAATAGACAATACAAGTCTGAAAAATAAATTCAAACCAGAATCTACAATCTATAATGCAATAGAAAAATCCACATATATAGTAAATATATTCTCGGAAGAAGATTTACATGGATTCGCACTCGTTAAAGAAGACGGAGATGGTGGTATAAGTGCCATATTATTATTCGACAAGGCTGACATTCTCGTAGGCAAAAATTTAGTAAACGGTATCGTAGATATATCCAGAATTACTAAATCAAAGTATATACATGTGGATATCAAAGATTCGGACATTGGTATGTTCAAAAAATTGGGGTTTGTTCTAGACGAGTCTTCAAATACGAATGACGACCTGAACAGAATGACAAGGAGGATTAAAAAAGTTAGATTTGAAATTTAAAAATCTACATCTATGCTAAATTCTTGGAAATTAGGATCAGACATCACATTTGCCTTACTATATTCGGCTACCTTGCGTTCAAAGAAATTTGATTTATTCTGGAGACCTATCAACTGCATCCACTCAAAAGGAGATTTGGCATTGTACAACTTAGGATAATTTAATCTCTCTAACCAGAAATCCGCAATATACTTAATATACTCCTCCATTGAATCGGCATTCATCCCTATTAATGACACTGGAAGAGCCTCTTTTACAAATTCTATCTCCATATCTACAGAATCCTTGAATATCTCGTGTACTTTTCGTGTTGGCAACTTATGCTTCAGATGGTTGTAAATTGCAACAGACCCCTCGGCGTGAAGTGCCTCATCCCTTGAAATAAAAGAATTCGCAAAACACAACCCAGGAAACTTACCTTGCTTTTTTAACCAGAATATAGCACAAAAGCTACCAGAGAATTGTACACCCTCAAGACAGGTAAATGCAACAAGACGTTCTGCAAGAGAAACATTCTCGGGTTTCATCCATTTTAAAACCCAATCGGCCTTCTTAGAAATTATATCAACTGTCTGTATAGATCTCAATATACGACGCTGCTCTTCTGGGTCCTTGATGTAGGCCAAAATGAGATTTGCGTATGTTTCCCCATGCACACTCTCCATAAAGTTTTGAACAGCAAAATGACTCCTGATCTGAGGAATGGTAATCTCGTCTGCGAAATTAACCGAGACGTTCTCCATTACTATTTGATCGAGACTAGCAAAAAAAGCAAGCACCATCTTAATGAAATGCTTCTCCTCTTCCGTAGATGAATTCCAGTGAACCATATCTCCAGACAAATCAACCTCTTCTGCGGTCCATATTATGGCGATCTGTTTCTTATAAAGATCATACATATCCGCATATTCAAACTCTGTTTTACCATTAAACAGGATAAAACGATCACACGAAGACTCTTCTGAACACATTGGTTCAACATATTCTCCCGACATCTCCTTTAATCGATGAAATGTAATCTTAGAAAGTTCAGTATATCCACCCAAATACTTGTCTCCCAAGAATACTTGAGGAAATTTCCTAGATCCTGACCTCTCCACAAGAGATTGCATGTCATAAGATTCCACACATGTGAAAGGGATATATTTACCCTCTAAATAAGTTACCAGGAGCTTGCAGAATTTGCAATCTTCTTTAGAATACACGGTAAGCATATCGCGAGGTACCTTTTGAATATAATATAACTGGTCAAGATGTATAAGATGAGTTACGAAATATAAAATTTTATAAATGCATAACTATAAGTATAATTGTCTACATACAATGGAGGATCTGCATTTTCTATTGTTAGCATCTCATATTTTCGAGAATAAGAACATTTTTACACAGGAATACGATGAAAATGTCAATATTGAAAAAATAGCAGACTGGTTGAAAAAAGAAGATCATCTGAAATCTGGTAAACATGTTGATCCTGGATCGTATATCAATATTAACATAGACGACCTTCGAACAATAGATCTTATAAACAGGTATAATCCCTCGATTAACATGGAATTTAATATAAATTCGATAGAAGAAAATTCTATAATACAAAGACTCAGATTCCGAAACCTAAGAAGCTCGATAAAATATATATCGGAAAATTCTTCATTAACTATACCTATATTACATGGAGGTCCTATTCATATCACAGGAGATGTGCAGGCAGGAAATACAAGAGATCTCATCTTAAATACGGAAAAAGATCTAATAGTAACAACATCTATAAATATAGACGGAGAACTAGAAGGTGACATTGAGAATTTCACAGAAAGTGTCCATCAAAAATTGGTACATATTATTGAAAATACGGAAGATTCGGAAGTGTTTGGGTTCTCCATAATATTCGAGAATGACACCAGTAGATACGTTAAGATAACACGTATACGAGGGTGGGTAGTTGAAACTATAAATAATGGGATAGTTCTTCGGAAAATTCACAATCCTCAGTAAAATGAAATTTAGAATTACACACTCCACATACAGGAATCTCGTCAATTGTCGTTGTACTTTTCTTTTCAATACAGTTGTTTCCAAAGTGTCCATTCTTACCGCATCGTATACATTTATCATATGCCATTCGGATTCTCGTTGTAATATGAGAAATAGTCTCCACAGATAGCTTTATAGATACATATGGGCCTCCTCTCACATTCTCATGTCCATATTTCACCATGTAGATAATCGTTAATTTATCCTCGTCTAAACAGTGTGCATTTTCAAGTGTTTCTACTATACGAACGGGCTTGTATTTACGTGTCCAAGCTGATGACATGTATCCGCTACAGTGTGCACGATACCTACTTTCCATATTAGAAGTCTTACCGATATAATACTTGCCATTTTTTAATTCCAGTGCATATACAGTTAACATTTTGTAATTAACCATAACAAACATTATTTTATGACACAAACATCGTGCAAGACCCTTCTGGGTGATCTACATCATCTATCCTTGAACATTTACCCATGTATCTAATCTCTCCATTTCTTTTGCGGACAACGTGTACATTGGTAGATTCATTTGTGATTTGTTTCATCACAGACCTATCTACATCTTCATGTGAAGTGTACCATTTCAATATATTCTGAGGACCATTACTTTTCCAAGATGTACGGTAACGACCATTATCCACCGCAAGAAGGACAAATGTATTCTTGTCTATACTCGAGTAAATTCCAGCATATACACATTTTACACCGGGAAAAAACTCATCAAGTATGTCGGGCATATTTCCTAGTATGATATTTTCCCCGTTTACAACCTTCTTGAATATAGATAGTATTGGTAATTTGATATCAATTATGGGGACTAATTCTTTTGATTCTTTGAAACTATTCTCCAACTGCGTCGAAGATCTGGTCCGTGAACCACCTCTCCTCCTCTTAGACGAACCTCTCGTAACTGGTCCTGTCTTACTTTCAGTATATCTATCCAACTCGTATGCAATCAAATGACTACGCATATTTTCAATGTCATCTGGGATCGAACACAAAGAGAATGCATATTCAGGGTAAGAAGAATGACATGGTATATGTGTTAGTATTTCAATACCGGATGGAATGTCTCCCATAGACACATCTGTCATATCGGAAAACCTATCTGATAACACACTCTTGATTAAATCACTCTTGGAAAGTGTGGTGATTGTGATACATTTCTTAACAAAATTTTCTTTAGAAGGATTCATATTTATTAGTTACTAGTATACATTTTTGTCTGTCTCTTACTTACGAGACGACTCCTTGCTTGTATTGGAATCTCCTGAATCAGATTCAACCAATTCTTTTGATTCCTCGATGGATTCTTTCTTAGGAGATTCTTTGGCGCTATATTCCTTCATTTCTTCTTTGGTATATAAACCTCTGTATAACCCTGCAGTAGATACCCGACGGTTCTTTTGGATGGATCTAACTATATCTCTCATCTCCCATTTCATTTTTATTTGAGACTTCGTACTAAATCTTCTCCCATCGACTTTTGATGTTTTGGAACTTGCCTCGGCGATCCTTTCAGAGAGTCTATCGAGGGTCATTTTTATTTTATGAATATAACTTACAGTACATACACCCATTATTATTATTTAAGGATCAGAGACGACGTTACCTTATTGTATAAATTATAACATATTAATGTTGGATATATAATAAGATTATACAGTGTTATAAAAATGCACGTATCAAATTCTGACAGAATTTTTTTAACTGACACAGATTCACACGCAGATGTTACAAGAGAAGGATTCCTAGGTATCACGAATAGTGTCATGATGGCATGTGACGATGGGACTATGAGAGCTTACTGTGGAAATGATTTGAAATCAAACGTTGTCAATACATCAACGGGACTAAACGGGGATGGTTCCGCAGTAGTTATTCCTATGGATGTTAAGGAAGATGGACCAGCTATATTGACACAATTCGGTCTAGACCCACTGGACCAGGTAGCACTTTTCCAGAAATTCATGGTATTGCCAAAAGATTTACGACGTCAAAAAATGACCGAATGGCAAGCAAATATCTCAGATGAAACGACAAAGGCTACATTCCTCGCTGAATTCGTGGATTTATTGGGAAATGACGACCTTTTCATAAAAACACAAGCAGATAAGCTCTTGCGTCACATCGACGAAACGATAAGAGGAGAGATGCTTGTTAAATTCTACCAACTCACAGATGCAGAAACTAGAAGAAATCTTATCATACAATTCACTGTTTCTAAGAACGACAAGTTCAAAACAGAAGAGTTTCTTCAGTCAATATACGCAATGACAATGACTTCCGACCAATACCTACGGATGGAACTTATTCTAGCTGTAGGTAATCTACTTGACAGGGGTACTGAAAGAGTGGATGCATTCATGGCAGCAAGGTCGGAAGCATCTAGAGGATTTGTTGCGGCAACATGGAAAAAAAGAAAATATTATAGAGGAACCACTGGCCCAAGATAT
>Ga0308025_1000639_pt1 | contig 17559 bp, 12 predicted proteins | sample Neamet422_FD_201298 | JGI IMG/M metagenome (GOLD analysis project Ga0308025, IMG submission 201298) | Marine microbial communities from water near the shore, Antarctic Ocean - #422 | ecosystem: Environmental > Aquatic > Marine > Unclassified | place: Southern Ocean | collected 2014-10-03
CGCTGTCGGATCAGGGTGTGCAGCTGCACGTCTTAACGGGCAACCATGACTTGTGGATGGCTGACTACCTGACCAAGGAGTTGGGGGCAGTGATTCATCACGGGCCAGTGGTTCACCAATGGAATCAGCAACGGATTTATATCGCCCACGGCGACGGCTTAGGCCCCGGTGACCGAACCTACAAAACCCTGAAGCGAGCCTTCACCAACCCATTGCTTCGTTGGTTGTTTCGTTGGATCCATCCAGATATAGGCATTCCTTTCGCGAGTCGTTGGTCCCATTCCAGCCGCAAGCGAAGTGGGCATTTGGACAACCGATCCATGCCAGTGAACCAGGAGTCTTTGTTTGTCCACAGTGCGGCCATTCATGCAGCCACTCAGGCAGACGTCTACGTTTATGGCCATCGCCACAAGCCCATGGAGTCTCAATCAGAAGGCTGGCATTTTGTCAACCTTGGGGATTGGCTTTACCACGATAGCTATGGTCGATTAGACAAGGACGGCATGGTTTTGACCGTGCCCGACAAGGCATAAAAAACTTAACCAAAGGAGCTTTGATTGTCACCGCATCTCCCTCGTTAAATGCAGTTTTCTTATGGTTTGAATTTAAAGGGTTTCATGTAGTGATCATCCAATTGCTTTTCAGGGCCGACAAACAATAATTTGATCCCAGTTAACAAACCATACCGTTTGAAATTCATATACAATTTTCTCCACCAGAAGACCTGTACGTTAAATAGATCATCGACCCCTAATTCTTCAACGGATGTTGTTAATCCATAGATTGCTTTAGCCTTATAGGGCTCAAATGTTCCAAATAGTCTATCCCATATTATAAAAACTTGACCATAATTTTTGTCCAAATATTCTTCATTTGAACCATGATGCACTTTGTGGTGTGCAGGCACTACAAATAACTTATTAATGTATTTAAAATCATGCAATAAATCAGTATGTAAGAAGTAAGCGTAAACGGTGCTTATATAAATGGATGTTATTAAATACTCAACAGGACAACCAAATAAAATCAAGGTACCATAGAAAAGTACACGTGTTAAAAATCCTATTGATGACAAAGCAAAATTAACACTCAAATTGAATTCAGTACTCTGGTGATGAACCAAATGAATGCCCCATACAATAGATACCCGATGAGATGCCCGATGCCAGACATACCACATCAAATCTAGGGCAAAGAATGTGACTAAAAAGGAGAGAACACCCTTAGGCATTGTTGCTATAAAACGCAGCTCTACCATGCGGTCAAAGACAATAAATGTAGCGCCCACTAAAAATAAACCTACAAACCTGTCAAATATGCCTAATGAGAAATTTAATGCCGTTTGTTTAAGGGTTATTTTTTTACCCTTTCTCTTTAATAGATAGACTTCAATAGCAAAAACCCCTAGAACAAGCACAGCCACTAATGATTGAATTAGATAATCATCCATTAGTATAAGTATTTAACCTAGTATTTGCCATTAAACCCTTTAATTATTCGCATAATAATACGAAGAAAAAAAATGGGATTAAAGGTCCTTGCTTCTAAGGAGCAGTTTTTACTTGTTTTCTGCGTAGTTTTTGCTGACAACGGCCCAATCGATCACATCAAAGAAGGCGTTGATGTAATCAGGGCGTCGATTCTGGTACTTGAGGTAGTATGCATGCTCCCAAACATCCAATCCCATGATGGGTTGATTGCCGCAGCCTACGCCTGGCATTGTGGGATTGTCTTGGTTGGCAGTGCTGCAAACGGACAAGGCGCCACCTTTTGCTACACAAAGCCATGCCCATCCAGATCCAAATCGTGTACCTGCGGCTTTAGCAAAAGCATTCTTGAATGCATCAAAGTCACCAAAGGCACTTTGGATGGCATCAGCCAGCTCACCTTCTGGTTGGCCGCCAGCATTGGCGCCCATCACGGTCCAGAAAAGGCTGTGATTGAAGTGACCACCTGCATTGTTTCTCACGGCGGGAACATCCATGTGATTGGTCAACAAGTCCTCCAAGGACTTGCCTTCCATTTCCGTGCCTGCAACGGCATTGTTCAGGTTGTTGACATAGCCATTGTGGTGCTTTGAGTGGTGGATTTCCATGGTGCGCGCATCGATATGCGGCTCAAGGCTGTTGTAGGCGTAGGGGAGGTTGGGTAATGTGAACATGCGTGAGGGATTAAATTGTCTAGTGGTACAAATTTAGCTGAATCTTTGCCTTGTGCTGACGATGAAGCATTGTAAATTTCTATCATGAAAGCAGCCTTTCAAGTTTACAGCGCAAGCGCCGGTTCAGGCAAGACTTTCTTGCTTGCCGTGTCCTACTTGACAGCAGCCTTGAAGGACCCCAATCGGCCTGGAGCCTTCCGACACATCATGGCCTTGACCTTCATGAACAAGGCGGCCAAGGAGATGCGCGAACGCATCCTGAAAACATTGGTGGCGGCATCAGAAGCAACCATGAGGGATGGCCAATTTCAATGGGGCGAAGCAGAGGATTTAGCCAATGCAGTGCAGAAAAAATTGGGCATTAATCAAGAGGAGATGCACCATCGATCGAAAAAGGTCCTGCATGCCATGTTGCATGATTATGGTTCCATTGCGATTGGCACGTTGGATCAATTCACACACAGGCTCGTCAGAACATTTGCTATTGAATTGGGTCTTCCCGGACAGTTTGATGTAGAGATTGAGCAGGACACCTTGCTGGAAATGTCCCTTGCAGCCCTGTACCAAGACCTTGGTGAAGATGCGACCCTCACCACCATGCTCAGCCAATTTGTTGAGCAAAACATTGAGGATGAAAAGGCCCCTGACATCCATGACGCCTTGATGAACATGGCAAAGGAGCTTCCGAAGGAGGCTGCAGGCAAGGCCATTGAGGCCATGCAGGCATTCAGTAGCAAGGACCATTTAGCCAGCCAACAAGCCATGCGTCAACTGGAAAAGTCCCTGCAAAAAGAGGCTTTGCAGCTGGTTGATCGCTACCAAGCACTCCTCGAGTCCTTGCCGGAAGAAGGGGTCAGTCGAATCAGTACCTGGCACAGCAATCAAGACAAACTCCGCTCAAGGGACTACGCAAAGTGGCGCCCTACGCCGACCATTGATGGCTTCATTGAGTCGCCAGAAAAGGCATTGAAAAAGGCCTTTCAAGGGAGTCATGCAGCGAGCATTGAGGCCATAGCTGAACCATTAGCCCTTTGCGTCAAGGATCAATGGGCCCTTGCTGGCCGAGCTGATGTGATGAGGAGCATTCGACGCCACGATCGATCTGCCGCGGTGTTGATGGCCATGGCAGAACGCCTGGAGTTGGTCATGGACCGCCTGGGTGTGCAACCCTTGTGGAAGTTCAATCGCTTGATTCAAGATGAGCTGAGTCAGCAACCCGCATCGTACCTCTATGAACGGCTGGGTGAACGTTACAGCGACTTTTTCATTGATGAAGCGCAGGATACATCAGCCTTGCAATGGAAAAACCTGTGGCCCTTATTGGCGCATGGCTTGTCAAGCTTGAATGCAGCTGGTGAATCAGGCACTGCATTGATCGTGGGCGATGGCAAGCAAAGCATTTACCGCTGGCGAGGCTCTGAGGCTGAAGCCTTTCTTGCCATGAACCAGCGCGCAAGGGATGGCAAGAGTCCCGATGAGAGCATGCCATCATTGACGGGCCGAACGGCCTTTGAGACCTTGCCAAACAACTACCGTAGCCGTCACAACATCGTCGCGTTCAACAACGATTTCTTCACGGAAATGGCGGATGAATCTCGCATGCCTTCGAGCATTCATCGAGAGGCTTACGCAGACATCAGTCAATCACCAAAAGGCAAAGAAGGAGGGCTGGTTCAAGTTCAGTTCATGGATGGAGACCACAGTGAAGAGCGCCAAGAGTCCACCTTGGATGCCTTGGTGGTAGATATCCGGGAAGCCCTTGGTGCAGGGTGGTCGCTGTCTGACATGGCTATCTTGACACGATCAAAAAGGGATGGCCATGCCATTGCAGAGCGTCTAGCTTTTGAAAGCTTGCCAGTCCTGTCATCTGACCTGCTCACTTTGGACGCATCCCCTCATGTGCAAGCCATCGTTGCAGTGATGCATTGGATGCTTGCGCCGGCCATTGAAGATCGTCAGTTGCAGGTCATGCTTCGTTGCCATGACGCGGGGATTGGATGGGTTGAACAAGACGAGCTGGTGGAGGCGTGCATGGCCTTACCCGGGAAAACCAGCAGGCAACCCTTCAATCGGTTATTCAAGGCAGCATTCCCTGAATTTGATGAGCATATCGCATGGAAATTGGGGCTGTATGAGCTGGGGGAGTATCTGGCTAGATGCTTGAACCTTGCGCACGAAAGCAACCCCTTTATCCTCCGCTTACTGGACACCTTGCAAAGCTATGCCGCGAACAAGTTGAACCGCCTGGAGGCCTTTGTAAACCAATGGGATATTGATAAAACCCGTTGGTGCATCTCCGCGCCAGAAGGGCAGGAGGCCGTGCAGTTATTGACGATACATAAGGCCAAGGGCCTGGAGTTTCCCATGGTCTTTTTCCCCTTTGCTACCTGGGAGAACAAGCGCCCTAATTTATCTTGGATGGACGATTCATGGGCTGAACAGATGGGAATGAGTCAGCCACCACCAGCTACTTTGGTGAACCTGTCATCAGGCAACAGCAAGGAGGCTGAGCAACGGCACAAGGCCCTTGAGTTTGCCTGGCCCGCCTTGAGCGAGGCCATCAAAAAGGATCAAGCAGAACGAGCCTTTGATGATTGCAACTTGTTGTATGTCGCGATGACGCGTGCTGTTGATGTCTTGATGATTTACACATCCGACGCCAGCAGAACGGGGTCTTTTGGTTTGTGGATGAAGGCCTTCATGGAAGGTCAGCATGCCTTGCAGGGATCCGTAGGAACCATCGGCGAACGGCCCTCTCCGCCAATGCGACCTCTGCTGACAGCGAAGCGCTTGCCCTTCATGCATTCGAGTGATTGGACCAACAGGGTTAGGCTGGCCAGCCACAAATCCCTGACTGAAGAACAGGCTATTGGGGACGCTGTCCATGTGGCCATGGAGGGAATCAGAACTGCCGCTGACATGCAACTTGCCGTGGATGCAGCCATACACCAGTTCAAGCTGCAGGGCGAGGCGGCCACCAAGGTGAAAGCCCTGGTGAACCAGGCCGTCACCCACCCGAGCATGCAAAGCTTCATGGCGGCAACAGAGGTCTATTGCGAGCGCCCTGTGATGGTTGGCAAGCAGGTATTTCGCCCAGACCGATTAATGAAACTCCAAGATGGCAAATGGGCGATCATTGATTACAAAACAGGCCAACCAGACAGCAAGCATGGCAAGCAAATTGCGATCTATGCTGATGCCCTCGAGGGTCTCTTGGGTAACCGACCAAGCACCCACCTCGTGTACCTTCGTAGCCAACACATTGACATCATCAGCCATGGCAACTAAGCAAGCATTTTACAACAACCTACAGACAGAACTCCAGTCCATTAAGGACCAAGGGTTGTTCAAGTCAGAGCGCATCATTACCTCGCCACAAGACGCACGCATCACCTTGGATGACGGTTCAGAGGTGTTGAACTTCTGTGCCAACAACTACCTTGGACTCAGCAGCCACCCGAAGGTTTTGAAGGCGGCACATGAGGCCTTGGACAGCCATGGTTATGGCATGTCTTCCGTGCGATTTATTTGCGGAACCCAAGACATTCACAAGGAGCTGGAGGCAAAAATTGCCAGCTTTCTTCACTGTGAGGACACCATCCTTTATGCCGCAGCATTTGATGCCAATGGGGGCGTTTTTGAGCCATTGCTTAGCGCAGAGGATGCCATCATTTCAGACAGCCTGAACCACGCGTCCATCATTGATGGCGTTCGCTTGTGCAAGGCAAAGCGCTTTCGCTATGCCAACAATGACATGGCAGATTTGGAAGCACAGCTCAAGGCTGCAGATGAGGCAGGTTCACGCACCAAGCTCATTGTCACCGACGGGGTCTTTTCCATGGATGGCTATGTGGCACAGCTGGATGCCATTTGTGATCTGGCAGACCAATACCAGGCCTTGGTCATGGTGGATGAATGCCATGCCACGGGGTTCATTGGAGCGACCGGTAGGGGCTCCGTAGAGCTTCGCGGCGTCTTAGGCCGTGTTGACATCATCACAGGCACCCTTGGGAAAGCTTTGGGTGGCGCGATGGGCGGTTTCACGACGGGGAAAAGCGCTTTGATTGACATGCTTCGACAGCGATCACGCCCTTACCTGTTCAGCAACTCATTGGCGCCATCGATTGTTGGCGCTTCCCTGGCGGTGTTAGACCTGCTGGAAGGTTCAACGGATCTGCGCGACAAGCTGGAAGGCAACGTGAAGCAATTCAAGGCGGGCATGCGAGAAGCGGGGTTTGACTTCAAAGACGGCGAGTCTGCCATCGTCCCGGTCATGTTGTATGACGCAGCGCTGTCTCAGCAGTTTGCCAATGAGCTACTCAAGCGCGGCGTCTATGTCATTGGTTTCTTTTTCCCTGTGGTTCCGATAGGCCAAGCCCGAATCAGGGTTCAGCTCAGTGCAGCACACACCGAGGCACAGATCAGCTCAACCATTGAGGCCTTTGTTGAGGTAGGGAAATTGCTGAAAGTTATTGACTGAAAAAGGGAGCCATCAATGGCCACCGTCATTCACAAGCAAGGCATAGCCATGCGCGGGCAAGAAAAAGCTGGACTCATCCACTGACAAACGCATCCCTTCGCCGGTGAAAGCATCGTGGTAATTGCCGGAAGGCGCACCCTGTATCGTGATGTCTTGATCCTTGTCACTGAAGTTGACGACCATGACTACGTCCCTGTCTTGCATCTTTCGAGCAAAGGCAAAGACCCGATTTTGATTGCTGGTGATGGCTTGGTACGTGCCACCATTGGTGCCATTAGCTAAGGCTGGCAAGGTGCTGTTTAACTGGTTCATGAGGCCATAAAAGTCTGCCTGTGAGTCTAGGGACCAATCGATGGTGTCGCGCTCAAAAAAACGCAAGCTGTGATTCAGGCCAACCTCTTGGCCCGAATAGATCAAGGGGACGGCGTTTGGCAATGTGGCGCAAAGCACATAGGCTGCATGTGCATTGTCTCCCAACCGGGACGCCACCGTGCCATTCCATGAATTTTCATCATGGTTGTCAATGAACAATAGCCGGTAAGCATCCTCAGGGAATTTGTCCGCATCGCGAAGGATGTAATGGTGCAACTCGTCAGTGCCCTTGTCGCCACGCGCGACCTCATTGATCAAATGGTGAAACTCCCAGCCATAGGTTGCATCAAAGCCAACGTCATGCATTTGAGGAAAATTGCTTTCTGCCAGCATGAAGAGCTCTGGGCTATGGTCGCGCAACGCTTGTATGGTTTCTGACCAGAATGCCTCCGTCTGACCGCCAGCCATGTCGCAGCGAAAGCCATCGATGTGGAACTGCTCCAGCCAATAAAGCATGTCTTGACGCATGGCTTCTTGCATCTGGAGATTGCTGTAATCCAGTTCAGCCACATCGGTCCAGTCTGTTGCCTCATTGTGGTCGTTGCGGCCATTGCTGATCTCACCAGTTTCCGGGTCCACATAATAGAAATCTGGATGCTCTGTCATCCAAGGGTGATCCCATGCACTGTGGTTGGGAACCCAGTCTAAGATAACCTTCATGTCAAGCGCATGGGCGCTTTCAACCAAGCGAGCGAAGTCTGCTTCATTGCCGTATTCCGGATTGATGCCCTTGTAGTCTCTGATGGAGTAATAGCTGCCCAAAACGCCTTTCCTCTTTGCCACCCCAATGGGCTGAATAGGCATAAGCCAGAGGGTGTTGACCCCCATTTTTGCCAGCCGAGGCAGGTGGGTTTCAAAGGCAGCAAACGTCCCTTCAGGGCTGTACTGGCGGATATTCACTTCATAGACGTTGGCCTGACGCGTCCATGCGGCGTGATCCATTGCAGGGCTTTGGTTCGCATCGTTGTCTGCATTATCGGCGGGGGACTGGCAGGCGAGAAGCAGGCTGGCTGCAACAAGTAAACTGAGTGCTTTCATGGTCAATGGTTGGATTTCAAATAGACAAATTGATGGGGCCCGACATGGAATGATTCACTGCCAATGGTGGCGTCACCTGCAAGAACCCTCAGGTCAGGCATGTCGTGCTCCATGGTGAAGGATGCGGGACCCTGGTTGAGGACGATGGTGATTCGCTCATTCAAGTAGCGCCTAGTGATGACCAGTACATGCTCATTCGCAGCCACACAATGGGTGCTGCCATAGAGCAATGCCATGGTTGACCCCCTGGCCTGAACAAGGGTTTTCACTTGGTTTCGGAGGGCCTCTTCAAGGGGGCTGTAGGGGCCAAAAGTCATCATCCTGCGGTTGTCAGGGTCATTGGCGCCAGGCATGCCATACTCATCACCATAATAGACAACAGGTACGCCAGGGATGGCATGGTTGAAGGCATGGAGCAAAGCCAATCGCTGGTAGCCTACGGCATTTGATTTGCCAATAGATCGTGTGTAGCCGGCAAGCTTGCTGTCCTCATCCTGCCTCACCTGCCTATCAGCCAATGAAATAAACCGAGGCTTGTCTTGGTTGCCTGATATGTTCCCCATCAAATGGTGGTGACCGTAAGCGGCAAGGCTGGCCTCAAGTGTCGACTTCAAATTCATGGCGCTGCCCCCCAGGTCGCCACAAAATTGCACGGCGGCATCGTAGGTGTTGAAGTCAAATTGTGCGTCCATCATGCCGCTGCTCAAATAGCTGGCAATCAGCTCTGGCGAGCCATAGGTTTCACCAATTTGAAACAGGCGTTTGCCGCTTTTGTTTGCTGCTTTAAGTTTCTTGGTCAAGGTTCGCCAATACAAACTGTGCACATGCTTGGTGGCATCATGGCGGTAGCCATCAAAACCGTAATCTGTGAGCCATACCAGGGCTGAGTCTGTCATGGGCTCAACCACTTCAGGGCGGCTGAGATCCAGCGTTGGCAAAAAGCTGTCAAACCACGTGGTCAATCGATGGGAATCCCAGCGCTCGGTGTTCATGCTGCCATCGGGTAAGTACAGACTTGTGGCCCATTCAGGGTGTGCTTTGTAAGCGGGATGGTCCACATGCACATGGTTGCCAACATAGTCTAAAAGGACATTCATGCCCTGATCATGTGCTACTTTCAGCAAGTCATGCACATCTGCTGGGCTTGCCATGCGACGGTCTGGCAGGGTTGCGCTCACTGGCCAGTAGCCGTGATAGCCTGCAAACTTGGTGGTCACCCCACCCTTGTTCCACAAACCCCAGGCGCCTTGAGGGTTTTTCCCAATAGGACTCAGCCAAATGGTGTTGAATCCCATCTCTTCAAAAAACCCTGCATCCACCTGCTGCTCAATGCCCTTGAGGTCGCCACCCATGTAGTCGGCAAGCGGCAGAACATCTGAGCGATGCAGTCCGCCATCATTGCTTGAATCACCATTGGCAAAGCGATCAACCATCATGAAATACAAGGTGGCTGCTTCCCAATCATCCCTTGCAAGCTCATCCGATGTCATGACAGCCCCCTTTGTGCCAAATGGAATCAGCACATCGTTGGACCAGTTGCCGGCGTTGTGGCTGTACAGCCTTAAATGGTGACGCTGACCTGAACCCATGTTTTGTGGCATGCGAATGTGCCAACGACCCAGCTCGTCCAGCCTCATCCATTCAATGGGCAGGGCATGGCCATCCCAGAGGGCAATAACCTGTTGATCTTCCGGCAGGGCATCAAGCACCACCTCCTGTTGATCGCCGACCTGTTTCACGGATCGCACGCTCAGTGTTGAGCAGGCCTTGGCGCCTGAAACGAGTGCAAGCAGGTGATTTTCTCCTCCGATGCCATTGGCGACTCGGTCAGTGGTGGCGTCCAAGGTCTCAAGCCCATTGACCAGGTATTTGTATTGGTGATTGCCGGGGCTTAAGGTCAGCGTTACTTGGTAGCTGCTGTCCTGGTAGGTCATGGGAATTGCTGCCTTGTCCCAGCCATTGAAGCTCCCAAAAAGGGTCACATGATTGCCCGGGTCGCCCATCCATTGAAAAACCACGGGCATTTGCTGTGATTGCTTCAAGAGCACATCCACGCTCCCCTGGTCGCTGTGTATCCGCATCAGGCCCATTGCCGATGCCATCTGCCCCTTGACTTGTACGGTAGAAGAGTCGGGGTTGCCGCCGACAACGGTCAAGCCATCAGGCCAATCAACGCTGTCAATGGCTGTCAAGACAAAATCTGTCAAATACACCTTGGTGACAGATGCAGAGAGTTGCACAGGCAGGTACCCCAAGCTGTTGCTTGAAGTCGTGTAGTCCAAGCTGCTGGCAGGCGGCTCGCAACCAAACAAGGTTGCCAGAACGAGCAAATAAACGCTGCCCCACTTCATGATGCTGGGTGCTGTTGATGGATGGATTGACCCGCGGCAAGATCAAAGGCTTGACCGTGCACATGGCAGGCAACGCGGTTCCCCTTCTGGTTGTCAATGGACACGCCATCTCGGTCAATGGACACGGTCAATAATGCCCCTCGCCAGTTCAATGGGAAGGTCAATCGGGCCCACCCTTCAGGCAATTGAGGGTCAAATTGCAAGCCGTCATTCAAGATTTTCATTCCGCCAAATCCGTAAACCAAGCTCATCCATGTGCCACCCATGGCTGTCACATGCAGCCCTTCATGCACTTCATTGTTGCTGTCGTCAAGATCAAGTCTTGCGGTCTTCTCATAGAGCGACATGGCTTGTTCTCGGTAGTTCAGGCGACAGGCCAGAACGGTGTGAACACAAGGGCTTAGTGAGGACTCGTGCACCGTCAAGGGCTCGTAATAATCAAAGTGCTTTTTCAAGCTATCCAAGGAGGTCTTGTCTTCAAAAAAGAACATGCCCTGCAAGGTGTCAGCCTGCTTAATGTAGCATGATCGAAGGATGCGATCCCAGCTCCAGTTTTGGTTGATGGGTCGATCCTTGGGATCCAAGGCGCTTGCAGGCTCAATAACTTTGTCCAAGAACCCATCTTGTTGAAGGTAAATGCCCAATGTCTCATCGTAGGGAAAATACATCTTGCTTGCGACCGATTTCCAAGTGGTCAACTCATCACCGTCACACAGCAAAGCCTTGCGCAATCGATCATAGGCGTCTGGTTCATGGCTTTCAACCCAGGACCAGCACTCGGCCGCATAATTGAGAGACCACTGCGCCATGAAGTTGGTGTAGTAGTTGTTGTTGACATTGTTTTCGTACTCGTTAGGCCCTGTTACGCCAAGCATCACGTAAGCCTTCTTTGCTTTGCTCCAGTTCACACGCTGCGCCCAGAATCGAGCAATGCCAGTTAACACATCCAAGCCCCCTTCGGTGAGGTGATGCCAGTCTTGGCTGTGCCGGATGTAGTTGTAAATCGCATAGGCGATGGCGCCATTGCGGTGAACCTCCTCAAAGGTGATCTCCCACTCATTGTGGCACTCCTCTCCATTCATGGTCACCATGGGGTAGAGGGCTGCGCCTTTTTTGAAGCCCAATTTCTCTGCGTTGGCAATGGCCTGCGGTAAATGATTGAAGCGGTAATTCAGCAAGTTTTTTGCCACGGAAATGTCAGATGACGCCAGGTAAAATGGCAGGCAGTAAGCTTCAGTATCCCAGTAGGTTGACCCGCCGTACTTCTCTCCAGTGAACCCCTTGGGGCCAATGTTGAGTCGGGGATCAACCCCGGTGAAGGTTTGCAGCAAATGAAAGATGTTGAAGCGAATGGCCTGCTGTGCGGAGTCATCGCCGTCAATGACAATATCTGCTGTTGCCCATTTGCTCAGCCAAGCGGCTTGATGGGCTTTTTTGATGGCATCAAACCCCTGCTTCGCCGCAGCAATTGCTTGCGTTGAGGCCAGTTGAGACAGGTCATCAATGGGCGCATTCAAAGAGGACAACACAGCCACGTATTTGTGCAATGTCACTGCCTTGTTGGCCGTGGATTGGTAGGTGTAGGTCCATGAGGGACAGGCAGTTTTGTCGCCGGAATGGCCTTCTGCATTGCAGCTCAATTGGCATTGCATGGCTACAGCTAAATGGAAGTCAAGCCGCTTGGTTTTGCTTTGAACCACGGCATGTTCCTTGTCGGTTCGCTGAGACAGGGGCTCCCAAAAAGTTGATTCCCAATTCGCGTCTTCATTGATCACATTTGCGTCAACGTAGGGCTCAATCTCAACCTGTGCATCTTGGTTCGTCCGCAGTTGGTAGGCGATGGCAGCCATGTCGTCCGCTACAATGGACAGCAAGCGCGTGGCAATCACTTCCACTTGGATGTCATTGGACAAGGTTGCCGTGAATGTCCGTGTCAGTAGGCCATGCTGCATGTCGAGCTCTCTCCTGAATTCGCTGACCACTGTCGCGGTGGCGAGATCCAACAACTCACCATCAACACGAACATGAATGCCAATGAAATTGCTGCTGTTGAGCACCTTTGCAAAGTAATCGGGGTAACCATTTTTCCACCAGCCAACCTTGGTCTTATCCGGGTAATACAGGCCAGCGATGTAGCTGCCCTGCAAGGTTTCTCCCGAGTAGTCTTCTTCGTGGTTGGCGCGCTGGCCCATGCGTCCATTGCCAATCGCGAACAAGCTTTCTGCCATGCGCTGCTGCAAAGGATCCCATTGATCTTGAATGATTTTCCAGGGATGAATCAGGATTTGAGGCTTCATAAGGCTTGCCCGTTGAAGTTGAATGCCAGAAGGCTGTCAGACACGGGGCCTAAGGCAGCCAAGTCAGGGACTACCTTATCCGCAGACAGGGCGCTGGGGTCGCCAATGCCAATGGTTTTCATGCCGCCACGTTTTGCCGCTTCCAGTCCAGCCACCGCGTCTTCAAACACGACGCAGTCTTCCGGGGCCCTTTTCAGCAGCTTTGCTGCCGTGAGGAAAACCTCGGGGTCTGGCTTGGAGGTGACGACGACGTTGCCATCGACAATGGCATCAAAGCAATCCATGAGACCAACTTTTTCTAAAATGAATCCAGCATTTTTGCTGGCAGAGCCTAAGGCAATGGGATGTCCCAAGCGACGGGCTTCACGCAAGTAATTTTCCGCGCCAGGCAAGGTGTCTTTTGCTGTTAATTGAGCCACCAAATCCAGGTAGTTGGCGTTCTTTGCAGCCATGTGGCGGGCCTTGTCTTCCCCTGTCATGCTCAAGCCGCCCCAGGACAAGATTTTGTCCATGGATCGCGCCCTTGATAAGCCTTTGAGTTGCTCATTGGCCTCAAGGTCAAAGGCAATCCCCAGGGATTCAGCCATGCGTTGCCATGCTTTGAAATGGAAGGCTGCACTGTCAACAAGGACGCCGTCCAGGTCAAAAATCAGCCCCGCTTTCATGAGAGGGTTGGCTTCTTCAATACCTGTTTGACGGTGAGATGGTAGTCAACCAACAAGTTGACAGGCTTTGCTTGGGTGCGGCCATAATTGAGGTTTCTTGCCTCGCAGCAGGCTTTTAACAAGGGCTCAAAAGCCTTAGCGACAGAGCCAACAAAATTCACAGGCGCACCAGCTAAAGCTTCAGGGAAGCAGCAAATATGGATGTCAATGAACTGGTCAAAGCCCGATTTGACCAATGCTTGAATGTAGGGATCGTCCGCGTGCTGTCCGGCAAAGGTGGAAAAGGATGCCAGGTACACGTTGGCATGGGGCTGGTTGTAGACGTGCTGCAAGATCTCCGTTATGTCGGTATCGTATTGCTCGGAAAAATTAGCCATCAAAGCCTTGGGTAAACGGCCATAAATAAAGTCTGCCACGAGGCGTTTGCCAATGTAGCTGGCAGAGCCTTCGTCTCCCAGAACGTACGCTAGCGCCGGCACTTCTTCACGGATGGTTTGGCCATCAAAAAAGCAGGAGTTCGAGCCTGTTCCAAGGATGCATACAACGTGTGGCTGGCCAGCATAGGTGGCGTAGGCGGCAGCCTTCAAGTCGTGATCGACATGGATGCTTGCTCGCGTAAACACCCGCTTGAGCCCCTTTCCAATAACCGCATTGAGTTTGTCGGAGCTGCAGCCTGCGCCGTAGAACCAGACCTGCTCAACATCTTGTGCGTATTGGGGGATTTCATGGTGGCTGCTCAAGGCATCTTCAACCGTGGCTGAGGAATGAAAGTAGGGATTAAACCCCATCAAATTCCAGCGCTTGCGTTCACTGCCATCCCCGTTGAGCAATATCCAGTCGGCTTTGGTTGATCCGCTTTCTACAATAATGATCATGTGAGGCCTATTCAGAAGTTGAGCAAGGTGTTGGCCACGCCCGCCAACCTGGCAGCATAACCAGCTTCGTTATCGTACCAGCCCATGATCTTCACCAAGTTTCCTTGTGAAGATGTCAGTTGGCTATCAAAGATGCAGCCATGGCTGTTGCCTATGATGTCAGAGGAAACAAGGGGCTCTGTGCTGAATTGCAAGATGCCCTTGAGTGGCCCTTCAGCTGCCGCCTTCATGGCGGCATTGATGGCCTCAGCAGAGGCGTCTTGTGACAGCTCAACAGTGACATCTGTGGCAGACCCTGTGATGGTAGGAACCCGCATGGCATAGCCATGGATGCGCCCAGCCAATTCGGGCAAGACCAGACCCACTGCTGTTGCTGCACCAGTGGTCGTTGGAATGATGTTGTAGGCGGCAGCTCGTGCCCGACGCAAATCCTTATGGGGCGCGTCCAAGATGTTCTGGTCATTGGTGTAGGCGTGCACGGTCAACATGTAGGCACGTTCCACGCCAAAGCTGTCATTCAAGACCTTCATCATAGGAGCCAAGCAGTTGGTGGTGCAAGAGGCATTGCTGACAATGAGATCATCCGCAGTGAGCGTCTCGTCGTTCACCCCGTTGACAACAGTTTTGATGCCGCCTTTGCCCGGGGCAGATAACAGCACTTTGCCGGCACCCGCTTGCAGGTGCTGATCCAAGGTTGCTTGGTCCGTGAACAGCCCCGTGCATTCGATCACCAAATCGACCTTCATGGCTTGCCATGGCAGATCCAATGGGCTCCGTTCGCTGGTTACGGTGATTGCCTGGCCGTTGACCACAATGCAGCCATCGCCAGCCTCTACGCTGCCGCCAAAGGCGCCCTGAGCAGAATCGTGCTTGAGCAAATGCGTTAGGGTGCGGATGTCTGTGAGGTCATTGATGGCGACAACCTCTACGTTGTCAAGCAGTAATAAGTTACGAAAGGTGAGCCGGCCGATGCGGCCAAACCCGTTGATTGCGATGCGCTTCATGAGTGTGAATTTAATAGATTATCAAACAGATTCAAGGGCTGCAATGATCAAATAGATAGAATGTCTGCAACACGCAAGAGATCCAGGTTGAGATCCTTGCCCTGTGAGCAAGCCTTCTCAAAGGGCACGTAGTTGAGTTGTCCTTGCTGAAGGCCAACCATGACCTGGCTTTTCCCGTCAAGTAGGCCGTCCACTGCGCCAACACCCAATCGTCCAGCTAGGATTCGATCCAGGTGGCTGGGGGATCCGCCGCGCTGCATGTGACCCAAGGTACTCACCTTGACATCCAGTTCAGGAAACTCTGCCACCAAGGCCTGAGCCAATTCAGCAGGGTTTCCAATGGTTGATCCTTCTGCGACAATGACAATGTTGGAAGTTTTTTTGTGCTTGGCGCCCTGCCTGACCGTCTCAAAGAGTTCATCAATGCTGTACTCAACCTCAGGTAAAATGGCATCCATGCCGCCAGTTGCAATGGCTGCGCTCAATGCGATGAAGCCGGAGTCTCGCCCCATCACCTCAACCAAAAAAAAGCGATTGTGGCTGTTAGCTGTGTCGCGAATCTTATCCACGGCGTGCATCACGGTGTTGACAGCGGTGTCAAATCCAATGCTGTGATCCGTGCCATATAAATCGTTGTCAATGGTTCCGGGAATGCCAATCACGGGAACCCCGTGCTCTTCAGACAAGGCCTGTGCGCCCCTGAAACTCCCGTCACCGCCAATCACCACCAGGGCATCAACCCCATCAGACTGCAATGTCTTAGCGGCAGTAACCCGCCCTTGAACAGTTCTAAAGGCCTCAGATCGGGCCGATTTCAGCCAGGTTCCACCCATGGCTAATGTGTTTTTTACGCTTCGCGCACTCATGCCAATCGAATCCCCTTCCATCAAGCCATCGTAACCGCGGTAATAGCCGCTGACCTTGAGGCCATGGTAGGACGCAGTCCGGGCAACGGCCCGGATGGCTGCGTTCATTCCAGGTGCGTCGCCACCGGAAGTGATGACGGCAATATGTTGGATGGAGGTATTCATGGTTTTCAAAGGTACAACTTAATCGTGTAGAAAGTGTATTTTGTACACGAAGGTTGATTTCAGAGACCATGACTATCGGCTAAGTGTATTTCGTACATTTATGCTCGCTCAATGATTAATCCCAATGTTTCTGTAGACTGTGTCGTTTTTGGCTTTGATGGCCAGAGGCTCAACGCGCTCTTGATTGAGCAAGAAGACCTTGGTCAAGACCATCGGTTTGCCTTGCCGGGTGATCATTTGCAGGACGAGGAAAGCCTTGATGAAGCAGCCTCCCGGGTGCTCAAAGAGCTGACCGGATTGACGGGGTTGTATTTGCGACAATGTGGCGCCTTTGGTGACCCCAATCGCGTTAGCAACACCAATGATTTGCCATGGCTGAGAACACATCGGAGCAACCCTGAAGCAAGGGTCATCACCATTGCGTACTATGCCTTGGTGAAAATGGAAGATTTCAATCCATCAGCATCAGGTTTTGCCAAGCGGGTTTTTTGGACAGATACCTATGACATCCCCGCTCTAGCATTTGACCACAATGACATCTTCAAACAAGCATTGGACACCTTGAGAAAGGCCCTGAAAGACATGCAGGTTGGCTTCAAGCTCTTGCCGGAAAAATTCACCCTCACACAGATGCAGTCAATGCATGAGGCCATCCTTCGAACCGCCTTTGACAAGCGAAATTTTCGCAAAAAAGTCATCAATGACAATTGGGTTATTCCCTTGGAAGAAAAGCAGACAGGCGTAGATCACAAGCCAGCAAGGCTTTACCGCTGGAGCAAAAAGGATTAGTTAGACCACCTAAAACCAATTGGATGTCAAGTACGCATAAACCTCAACTCAAATTTTGGCAAATATGGAACATGAGCTTTGGCTTTTTGGGTATCCAGTTTGGCTTTGCTCTGCAAGGCGGATTCATGAGTCGGATATTCCAAACCCTAGGCGCCAATGAGCATGACATCCCCATGCTGTGGATTGCGGCACCATTAACTGGCCTGATTGTTCAGCCAATCATTGGTTATTTGTCCGACAAGACCTGGCATGCCAGGTGGGGAAGAAGGCGGCCCTTCTTTCTGATTGGTGCAGTGCTGAGTTCGCTTGCCCTGTTTGCTGTCCCTCATTCATCGGTCTTGTGGATGGCAGCAGGTAGCTTGTGGGTGTTGGATGCCTCCATCAATATTTCCATGGAGCCATTCAGGGCTCTGGTGGCGGACAAGCTACCAAACAGCCAACGGTCTTATGGATTTGTCATGCAAACCCTCATCATTGGCATTGGCACCTGGGTGGC
>Ga0308025_1000657_pt1 | contig 17353 bp, 15 predicted proteins | sample Neamet422_FD_201298 | JGI IMG/M metagenome (GOLD analysis project Ga0308025, IMG submission 201298) | Marine microbial communities from water near the shore, Antarctic Ocean - #422 | ecosystem: Environmental > Aquatic > Marine > Unclassified | place: Southern Ocean | collected 2014-10-03
ATGACCAACTTATGGTGTATTTTGCTACAACTAGCTCTGTTCAGACATATACATTCGAATCTCTTAAAGGATTCTCTGATACATATTTATTTTCCATACTTCCAAAGGTGTATACGTATATTTATGCCATGTTCGTTGAGTTCAAGAATGTTCTACAGAGATCATTACTCGAAGGGTCTCAGACATGTATACTTCAATTTTTCGAAATGAGACGTGTTCTTGATTTTGAATTCTTCTTTGCTGTATGCCAAGAACAGGATTTCGATCTTGTAGAAACTGAGTCTGTGTATAGAGAGTTGTATGATGAACAATTGGCCACCGCTAGATCCAGAATGATTGGGTATGCTCGTCTCCCTTATATCATGTACCTATACGAAGACTCTATAGATTTCTTGGGAGTATCCTCCGAACTCCTTTTCTTCACAGATGACGACCTCCGTGCTGTTATCGATGAAATAACCGAAACATTTCATGATAAAATGGCATCTTCCGTTACCGATTTCTTAGACCTAGGTATCGAGTCCATTTACGAAGAAGAGAGTTCTTCATCTTCGGTTATCATCGAGTCTACATTCGAGCTTTTCAAAAAAAATATGGAATTCATGAAGGCTTCACACCTAGTCAATGAATTATCTTCTATTGTGAAATTGGAGATATCTCAGAAAATAAACTTCGTGACAGACTTGATTCCTGACCTTGTTGACGAATTCAAGGGGGAAGTTACTGAACCATTTAGCAACGAGTGGATGGAGGCAACGAAACAATCATTCCTCATAGGAGATGATATAGACTTCGATGGGATGAAGAGATTTGTAGTTGAAGAGATGAACGTTGTTGGGAAAACTGTCACCGAAGACTATGTCCAGACAATCACGGAATATGTTGACGAACAAATAGGGGGTATCAGTGTAACTCTTGGCGAAGTTTCATTGGATATTTCTGCCTCTATAATCGAATCCCCAATCACCGATGACGACAAGATCATAGTCAACAATTCTCTCTCCAGCACTATAGAAGACCTAGAAGGAACCATATCTTCTGTAAAGACATCTCTTCTTGTGAATATAAACGATATTCTCCAGTCATCTATCAGGTCTCTGGACCAGGTTATGGACATCAACACCCAGAATTTCTTCAACACAAGTATACGTGAAGTTGTGGAAGTATTCCAGTCTTCTGTAGGAGAGGATTTCACTGGACTATACTATGTCCACATAGACATGATGTCTGCTGCTTACAAAATTATCGCAAATCAGGCTAAATCTATATTCGAATCTAGGGTCAGGAGGATTATCAATCTTGAAGTTGAGTATAGGGGTAAAATAGAAGAAGAGACAGGAAGACTTCTAGGTATCATGAGCGATGAAATCATTGAAGATTATGATATCATATCCTATACATCGAGAAGAACAATACTGGTCAACAATATGCGTGTCAAGGTAATCGAGGGGGTCCTGTCTCTTCGCATGCAGAGGAACGCTGCCATTAAACAAGAGGAAAGAGAGTATGCTGTGGAAACTGCACAGTTCCAAAACACATATAGCGAGTTGTCAAAAGAGCTTGTAGACAATTTCACAGCGGACTATTCTGCCATGATCACAGCCACATATGAAAAAGCTGCAGATGTTTTATCTATGGTCTCATCAGTTCTTTCTGTATTGGAAGGAGATTTGAAATTATCCTTGACCGAGTCTTATTCTGATCTTGTTGAACAGGTTGTATTTTCTGAAACCAATGACCTCCCTTCTATAGGCATGCTTTCCATTTCTTACCCACAAGGAATCATGGCTGTTTCGGACCCAATTGAAGGAGACCTTCCGTCTATTATGAATGACAGTCTTATCATCACTGATCTAGAAACTGTAGGTGGTTCAGAATTCTTAGACGAAACCCAGATAACAACAACAGCACTACAGGTGGACGAATCATTGGATAATCTAGGAGCTTCTGGTGATGGAAGCATTGATCATATCCAAATTTCTCTTTCCATGTCTGACTATACTGCATGGGAGAAAAATCTTGTAGAAACCGCTATAGAGGATCTTGAAGTTGAAATGACACAAAGTCTGAAAGAAAACACATGTCCTAACAAACCTACATGTAAGGTTTTAAACAAGGATGGGGAATGTGATAGTTTTGAGTGTAGAGATGGGTACATACTTGGAGTAAATTCTCATGGTATCAAATGTTGTTTATGGGATCCTGTCGGAGCTGGGTTTCCATTTTCCGCAATTGGTGCTATGTTACTGGAAGAGTTGGCATTGATGTATTTCACTTCACCTACAGCTTTTGGCCATGTAGCAAAACTCTCTCGGTTCATGGCAAAGGGTGTAAGTAAAGTTGCATCCAAATCTGCTGCGAAATTCTTAAAGGTGACTGCTAAATTCTCAGGAAAGGCTTCCGGGGCTTTTGCGAAAGTTGGGGGAAGAATGGGGAAAAAGCTGGCTATAAAAACAGGGAGGAAGGCTGGGATGAAGTTGTCCTCAAAAGTACTCTCGAAGACACTGAGCAAAATAGTTTTCAAAGTAGGAGCTAAGATTGCTTCCAAGGTAGGTGTGAAGGTTGGAAAAGCTGTTGCAAGTGCCGCATTGAAATCTCTTATAAAGATAGGATCATCTGGGCCTATTGGAGTTGCTCTTGTGGTATTCGACCTATTGAGTTTAGCTCTTGATCTCTGGGATCCTGCCGGGTACAATGACGCACAAGCTGCTGGTCAGATCGCTGCGACACGTGATAGTATTGAAACGTATTACAAGGAAACTCTCAAGGCCGATGGTATAACTTCACCTCTTCTCCCAGACCCCATGTACAACGTAGACCCAGCTAAACAAGGCGAACTCGTCGAAGAACTCATGATGCAGTGGTTTTCCGATAGTATTCTGGCACATACAAGTGCCAACGAAGAGAGGTGGCAGTATATGCCTATAAGCGAGTCTACTGCTGAACAGAATGCAGAAGTGGATCGTCTTACAGAATTCATCTTTTCAGACCTCAATTTCATGGAGGAACTCACATGTAAAAACACTGAAAACACTTTCTTGGTAAAGGCAAGTAAGGTCAATGGCCTTCTTCCTTCCATGAGAGGGACGCCACAGGACAAGGACTATGATGAGACAACAAAAACTCACAGAAGGATATGTGTTCTAAATGAAACCGGTGTTAACTTACATAATAGTTTCAGTAAGCAAAAGGTAGAGTTCGTCAACGATATAGTAAAAGATCCATTGTACAGGTGGTCTAAGATTTCTGATGAGGGAGGATACACTATATATAGTGAGATCACGTCTGCAGAGCTCAATATCGCAAAAGATGAAAAGAACAGGAGGCAAGGAGAGATAGATAAGGGTAAAACTCTGAGTACATCGGAACTCAATGCCCCCTTAATCACCAAGTTTGGGTGGTCTCTAATAATTGTAGACGCAGAGGAGGAGTTTTGGAAGCAGTACGTTTATTCGCAAGAGGAGGGAACAGACATCCCCGAACGAAAGAACTTCGGAAACGCATGGAAATCTGACGAAGACACGAATAGGCAGCATTATCTGGGTATTATCGAGGCTGTGATGGAAGAGAGTATAGCAGACATGGTTCCATGTGATGAAGAAACAGGTAAATGTGAAGGTATGGCGTCCATAGAAATGATTAAGAATAAGGATTCCGAATCTCCTTCATGGTACCCAGAATACGATGATCTATACGACTCTTCTAAATCTCTAGTAGATGAAAACATATTGGAAAATCTTAAGGACAAGCTAGACATTGCCAAACAAAATGAAGCAATCCTAGAAGTTCTGAATAATTCAATGGATGAACAAACTGCGGAAGAATTGGGTATTTCTGTAAAACAAGCCAAGAAAGATCGTATATCAGAATCTTTCAACGTAGAAGGTAATTTGCAGGAAGCTGATTTCGCCGTAATGAAGGGTGGTTTCTCTCGGATGTCACCTCTTTCGTCTATCAAGGAGACATGTGATGAAATGGGCCACGGAGTTTCGTTTGACCAGGGTAAGGGTCTGTGCAATTTCACCCAGAAGTATTGTGATAGGTACGGTCTTACATACTTTTTCAATGAAGATGTCAATGTGTACGATTGTAAACTGGCCACGTCACAGAAAGTTTTCGAGTCTATATTCGGTACAACTATTACTCGATCGATAAAGAGGGGGGCCAAAGCTCTAGCGCCAGAGGGATCCCTAGGTGCTCTAGGTGCCGCAGGAGAAGTTATAGATCTTGAGCTTGAGAAAAACATTCCAGCTCTGAGTATAATGGATGGACTAGATTCATTGGGTCTAGGTAGCAAATATTCAATATGGTAAATCTGAGTAAAATAATAATATTTATTAATAATATAACCCATAAACATGAAATTTCTATGTGCTTTATTGACAACGGTGTGTTCTGTATCTTCGTATACTGACAAATACTTTTCTACTGACTTTTCTTCCGATTTTTCCACCGATTTCCCCTTGGATTTTCACCTAGACGGAGAATACAGTTATAGTTATAGTTACGACTACAGTTTTAGTTTTAGTTATGATTATGATTCATTTCCTTATGATGACATGATATGGTCATCTGGGACCGATTACACCCCCGTTCCTACCTCTACAGACATTCCCTGTGACGAAACAACACTTCCCACACCTAGTCCTTCGGATGAAACATTTACGGACAGGTCCATCCCTATCTTTTCTAATACACCCTCTCCATCTGGTACACACGACGAGTACACTTTGTCCCCTACTCCACACGGATACGATGATACGTCTTTCCCATCATCTTCCCCATCGTCTTCCCCTACATCTTCTCCTACAGCCGGACGCGAAGAATTTACCTTTTCCCCTACATCTTTTTCCAGAATGTCCCCATCTGAACCACTATCTGTCCAACACACTTCTATGGGTTTCAATATTTCTCCAATGCTTTTTTATATGGGTGTACCCATAATAGTTCTATTTTTACAACTGGCTATATTTTAATAAAAAAATACACCTAGTTATAAAGTTATGTAGATGAGTCATATAGGTTCTTATACAACAAAGGATTTTTTAGGATCTGGTCAATTTGGGTCTGTAGTATCTGCTACGAAAAGAGGATCCGACCAGCTATTTGCCATAAAGAGGATTTCAAAACAGAGTATCCTACAGACTTCAATGACCGAGCAAGTGAAAAAAGAGATATCCATCATGAAAAGTCTTAAACATCCCCATATCGTAAGAACGTTTGATGTACTGATGTCTCCTAGTTATGTGTTCATATGTATGGAAAGTGTTACTGGAGGAGAATTGCACAAGAGGATTTCAAATGGAAAATTGGATGACTCTACATCTTCCAGGTATACTAGACAGCTTTGTGAGGCATTGAAATATTGTCATTCTCGTAATATTTGTCATAGAGATATAAAGCCACAGAATATCTTATTGGACAGTGACGATAATATCAAATTAGTTGATTTTGGATTTGCATCGGTTATGGAATTTGAAAACCCTCTTCATACTGTTACCAGTGGAAGATTCGAAATTCAAAACCACAACATGAGTAGTATAGAAACTTCCAAGACATCCGACCTAAACCTCACTCTAAAGTCATTATCTAATAAAAACAAAGCTATGCATACATATTGTGGGACAGAACAATATATGGCACCCGAGATATCATCTAGGGACGAGTATTATGGGGACAAGGTAGATATGTGGGCAGTAGGACTTGTTATACACTTTATGTTAGTAGGAAGTTTACCAATAGTATGTGAAGCATATAGCATTAACATCGTCCCCAGTTTCCTTCGTAGACTGAAAGGTATTTCTGAAAATTCAAGGAATGTTTTATATAAGTTGATTATTGTTGACCCAGATAGTAGATCTTCTGCTGAAGATATACTAGAACATGTATGGTGTAAAACTGATGAACATGAATATTTTTCAGATGACGATTTCAACGATGAAAGATCAGTATCAGATTCGTTCTATGACAACACCGAGTATAGTTTCAGCAAGCAGATATCTAAAGATAAATTCCCTAATACCAGTTTAATGGGATACATATTGTCCATTCTGGAAGATGAAAATTTGAAAAAAAAGGTCAAAGGTGAAGAGGTATCATTTCCCATAATGACACCTGAAGGTTTTTCTGGAATAACCATGAAAGTTTGTGAGGATGACCTGAGCATATCTGTAGAAAAAGTTAGTTCCTATTGTATACATAAATTAACCGTCATGTTTTGCTGATATTCTTTAGAAAATTGTCAATCATACCCATATCTATACTTTCTTTCTTTTCTTCTTCCTTCCTGGTTCTTTTCTCCCTTACTATGATGTTTAATTCCTGATCTAAATTACGTATTTTCCCTCCAAGTGTATTATAATATGCCTTTCTTTTTTTGTACTGATTTCTAAACACATATTGTGTATCTACGAAATCTATAACTAAGGGAGTCTTCTTCTCATCATAAACCCTCAATATCCTCCCAACACATTGTACAACATCGCTTCTTGGTGTTGTAAACATGATCGTGTCTAAGGATGGAACATCAACCCCTTCGCTACAGAATGCATATGTTGCAAATATCACTGCTTTTTTCTCTGCTATTTTCAGACCTTCTTCCTTCACACCTCCAACCATGAAGCCATAGTCTGAAAACCCCGTCTCATCCAGTCTGTCAGTAATTGATACTATATGTTCTCTCCTATCACTCAGAACTATGATATGTCTTCCCTCTTTAACCATATTCAATATACATTTGACTATACACTGTGTACGTGGAACTGAATCTTGATCTTTTCCAAGATCTGTTATCATTCTGGCCATATTTACAGATTTTTTTCCGAATCTCATTATTTCGTGAACTTTGGACGGGCCATCTGTTATCCATATAGTATTGACTTTCAGTTCCTGTGTATCTTCTTTCCTTTTCATAACAGAAGAAACTTTTCCGATTGCATTGAATAAGTATGGAGTGTATCCATCTTTCCTATAAGGTGTCGCTGAAAGACCCAGTCGATACTTGGTCCCTGCAATTTTTACACATTTAGATAGTTCTTTGGCACATACATGATGAGCTTCATCTACTATCATCAACCCAAATGAATCAAACGCGTTTTTCCCATAATTCCTTTTACATACAGATTGCATAAGTGCCACCACATGTGTACGGTTTTCAATATCAAACGTATTTTGACGTATCATTCCAACAGAAGATCCTTCTACGAACTGTGTTATCCTATCTTTCCATTGTACAGCAAGAGCTGATGTATGTACCAGTATCAATGTTTTTACCCCCAAACAACACGAAATCATGTTTGCACATGTTGTCTTACCGAATCCACAATATAAGTTCATTGTAGCTCCTTCGTCTTTTAATAAAACCTTCATTGTCTCGTTTACTACAGGTATCTGGTTATCTCTAAGAGACCCCTTAAACGAAACTTCAATACTATCACCATCTACTCTCCTATCTTCTGATTCTAGACCATTGTCTTTTATATATTTCATCCCATATTGTAGTGGAACTATATAACTACCTGGGAGTTCCTTGTAGCATATTAAGGGGTCTCTTTTACCGAAAGGATTCTCTCGTTGATCATTTATGATAAGATCTTTTACTATCTTGTCATGTTCAATCATACATTTGGGTATCCTTACTCTTCTATGTATTACACATAATTCGGAAAACATTTGTGTATTCATATGGTTGTAAACATTCATTTTAATCTGCCATGTTTATTTTGAAAATTCTAGAAACGTTCTCATGAACTTCATCTTCGAATCTCCAAAACCCTTCGTTGATACGTTCCATGTCGAATATATTTCCTCCCATTATCTTTTCGTATTTATGCATCTGGTAATTTATCAATACCAGGTCAAATGGCAGATATTCTTCCAGATCTTCTACAAATCTTTTCAATATTGGAGCATTTCTTCTAAACCATTCTCTATCCCTGGGTATATCATGAATGAGTATAGGTTTCCCTTCCATATTGATGTATTGTTGTACCAAGTGTGTATGGTCTAGGTTTGCAACTTCCATCTGTAATTGAACTTGGTCGCGGTACGCTTTACTCACGTTTACAAATTTTTCCTTGAAACATGTCTTTATCTCCACATTTATCCCTGTATCTGTACACGCATCTAATGACGCAGCGACAAAATCATACTCCTCGTGGGGTATTATAGAAAGATCATGATATACCTTAACACCGGGATATTTCTCTCTATACTTATCTACAACCTTGTCTTCATTCTCTGTACCAATTCTCGTATACTCCGTTGAAAATGAAGGTGAACCTCCGGATTTCTTCCTGTCCATGAGACTTTTTGCCCCCTTTCCTTGGGCCAGGACGGTGGATACTTCTGACGCGGTGACTCTTTTACATCTATAACTAAACCATTCCGGGCTTCTCTGTTGTATTTTGGGGAATTGTAGTATTCTTTTAACACTGGGATGCGTTTCACATGGTTCCATAGTGACTGATATAAGTGGTATTGTACATATATGTATAATATAAAATATTTGTTGTGGTGAGATCAGGAAATTTATTTTAAGTTCATTATAATAACAACACGCTTTTTATGAACATACCTAAAAGACCTGGTATAGAGATAAGGCCACCTGACAGAGCTAGAAAAAACGAAAGAGTCTTAAGTAGGGAGAGTGATTCACAAGAAATTATTCCTCCTTTAGTATCTCTACGGAAACCAGGACCTAGAAAACAAATGGAGTTTACTCTTTACACAAATGTGGGTAAATGTAAGCATTCTTGTGAGATTATGGATATTCTTAAGGCTAAAAGTTTGAAATTTGAACACCTGGATGTTTCAAAAATGTCTGCCATACCTCCATGGCTTAAAGGAACACCCATTATAATACACGACGGCAAAGGGTATTGTGGAGATTCTGCATTTAAATTTATAGAATGTCTTTCAGATTCTATGGTACAAGAAGCCGAGGAAAAGCAAAAAGAAGTTGTCCCCAATATTAAATCTTCCGATGAGAATGTTGGGTGTGGTATTGCACAAGCATTCGCTCCACCCAAAGATGTCGTAGATGATGAAAAATATACAGCTTCAACAGATGATTTGATGAAAAGAGTAATGGCAGGGCGTCGTTGATTTTGCGGATTAATCGTATACCTTAAAATGTTTGATTGTGTTTAAACTACATTTGAAATGGAAGTCCCCTACGATGAAGATTCTATATATCTCCCTATATCACCTAGACAAGATGACGATTCTCACGGATTGACATTTGATACGGAATTCATGGTAAATGAAGATCCTTTATTAGATCGCAATTCTCCTATTATAGAGGATTTTGTCCAAGATATTGAACCAAACGAACTTCTAAGTGAAGAAGATTCGGAAGAAGATGAATCGGATGAAGATGATGTGTATGATTCTGATTCAGACATATATGATTCCGATTCCGATGAATCAGAGGCTGAAGTGGAAATGGACGAATCTGTAACATCGATTGGAAACAATGTAGCATCTGAACCTGGTCATGATTTCGAATATGGCCATGTTCTAGAGTCTGGTTCTGGGAAGGGTGCGGAAAATGATTTCGACACGTACCATGAGGACATAGGGGGAGAATCAATAGATTCTGCATCCGTATTGGCAGCCGGAATGGTCGGGTGTTCTATGATTCCTTACAAGAGAAAGGGTTTGGTATTGGCTGCAGTAGCATCTATAAGTATTTTATCGTTTATTATTTATATATTATGGAAGAAGATCAAAGAATTAAGAAAGAATCTAAAGGAGATAGAGAAAAATCAGGACATGGGTCTCAGTGATAAGGATGTGAGGTTTATCACAACCCAGGTACTGGAGGATTTCTTAAGTAAGGAGACTATGAACACAGAACCTCTCCAGGAAGTATACCCACCAACAGATGTTTCTCCTGTTGTCGATGTTTCTCCTGTTGTCGATGTTTCTCCTGTTGTCGATGTTTCTCCTGTTATAGAGGTGTCTCCTGTTATAGAGGTGTCTCCTGTCGTCGACGTGTCTCCTGTTGAGGAGATGTCTCCTGTAACTGAAGACACCAGAGTCTTTTTACCTGATGAGATTTCCACCATGAAAGATATACCTCCAGTCGAACTTCCCGTGGAAGACACTCTTGTAACACCTGAAATAGGAAATATGTTTGGAGGTGGGAGTTATAGCCTTGACCCAATCCCAGAGAGTGACGAGATAGAAGAATATTCTGCTGAAGATTTGGCTAATGATTTAGATTGTGTAAAGAATATACCCGAAGAACCCGAGGAGGTTCTAAAGGATACTGAGGTCAAAGAACCACGCAAAAGGGGTAGGCCTAGGAAAGTTACGGTTTAAAATGTTATATTAATTAATGTCATCTCTTGATTCTGATGTAAGTGTAGTGTTTTTTGCAACAAACTCACAAAACATTGGATATGTACACTTATCTAAAACATGTCTATTACTATCTGATATATATGTATTCATTGCATACCAGAGGTCAGACAAATAATACTCATTGGAGTCCATCCACTCCACCTGTGTAACAGTTTGATTTCTAAAATACTCTGATTGGATAATGGGGTTTAGTTTTGGGATTTCACTGCCCATTTTATCTTCATTGCTAAAATTTCCGGACATTGTGAATAGTATAATTAAAATTATATATTAAAAGACATCTATATATTACGAGTTGTCTGCGATGAAACGGTCGATCTCAGCGCTGGCCTGGGCAGCCAGAGAAGAAGCAGTGGGCTGGTGTACAGGGTAGTCTACAACTGTTGCCGATGATTTCCCGATCTGTTCACGAAGCTTGGAGGCAGCAGCCGATACTCGTGCCTCGAAATCTTGAGAAGCTGGCATTTCTCCCTCTTCTAGGGATTCGCGGAGGTTGCTGGAGGCGTTAGCCATGCTTGCGCTGAAACTAGATCCAGCTCTAGATTGGGTGAATAGTCCCCATACAACGGGTACGGTAAGAAGCACGCTCACTGCGGCAAGAACGTAAAATCCCTGGGTTTTCCATTCAGGAACCTCCTCATCTGCGGTAGATGTTGCGATATTAACCTGGTACCATACAGCGGTAACTATGATAGATGCTACTAAGATGGATCCGCTGAGTTTCATGTCCGATCCTTTCATGAGAGCATTCATGTTGTTATGTTTTATGTTATGTACATATAATACAAAAAAAAACCTGAGATTTGTAATTCGCTCTTGATTCATTATAAATAATATAATCTAAATTATATAAGTACTCTACTTGAATTAGGATGTCTCTTGAAAATAGAATCAGTACGTTTATTGAACTTGATGACGAACTTAAGCGTGTAGCAGACGAGGTTAAAATCCTTAAAACCAACAAAGTTGCTTTAGAAGATGATATTTCAAAAATGATGGTCCAACATAACATACATGAATTAGACTGCAAGGATCATACAAAGGTAAAAGTTTACACTAAGAAATCTAGCCCTAGTGTTTTTACTAAACCGAATGTTCTTCAATGTGCTCTTACACTTTTCGGGGCTGAAAAGGCTGATATATTGGTGGATTTGATCGAGCAAAGAAAGGTCACCAGGGAAACTACAGGGATTAAGAGAATGGCATCAACCCGCAAAAGAGCTGAAAAATAAGATGTTATTGGCATATGGTTTATTTTATATTTATAACGTATAGATATGAAATATACATACACATGGAACCATTTGAAGTTATTTGCCGAAATATGTTCTCAAAAGAATGATAATGATACTATCACACAGAACTGGGTAGATCTGCTGGAAGTTCACCATTCTAGCACATACCCATTCACGCTATGGCCTCTTACGTTTAAACAAAGTGCTATACTTGCATCACCTTCTCTTGTTAGTCCTAGATTTATTTTTATAACAAATTCAAATGTCGACATCAAAGTATACGCTTCGAATGACATTTTGATCATATGTTTCCAGAATTCAGATGATATTGTAGAAATAGAAGACCCTAAAAAAACAATACGTCTAGTGAAAAAGGGTATTATGGCTGCATTGATGGAGCATAGGGGAGATCGTTCAAATATTGACCTCACGTCTATAATTTTCGTGGGTCATGGTGAAAATGCGACACTAGCTATCGTGATGTCCCTAGATATAGGTAGAGAATTGAAAAAAGAAGCAGACTTCATGGAAGATGATAATTATATAGGTGTAGACTGTGTAACATTTTCAGCTCCTAGTCTACATGAGGACATATGGGAAAATTTTATTAGAATTGTTGACAAAAGTATCAATGTGATACATGTTAAAGATTATAGACCGCGTTTCCCAATGACTTCGATTGTTGTAGGATCCCATGGTGGCCTCGGGCAGACCAGAACACATACTGCTCCCTCCTTAAAAAATATAATAATGAAGAAAAAAATCCAAAAGATATGTATGACTACCTATATAGATGCTATACAGAGTAAAATAAGAATTGAATAATTTAAACAACAACGTTATATCTCAGAAAATAAATATGTTGCCAATACATAATCGTGATATAGTTCAGTCGAAATGGCCTCAACTATTGTAGACTTATCCACATATGGTGATGCCAAGGGAAGAGATAACTATGTAAGAAACTCTTTTTTCTCCGTAAAGGGAGATGGTACCAACCCAAGTGAACTTACCCAGGGGTTTTATGGTGTAACTTCTGGTGCATCAACTACTGAATACGAAATCGTACGTATGACAGTTTCCGAGGAATCATTCGACGATGGGATTGGTACACTTGCATTTGGTGTTCGTGATAATTTAGGAACTCTCAACGATGTTATGAGTCTTAACAACGTTGCTTCTGAAATTGCCACCACAACTCTTACTCTTACAGCCACAGATGTGATCGCGTCCGGTAACATTAATGTGGGAACTATCCGAAAATTCGACGCCCTCCAAGGGTCGTCTATCGAGTTTATAGATGATGATACCGACCCTGTTATCAATTTCGTTCTTGGAACTTTGGACACCGTGGGAGTTGATATCCCCCTTGTAATCACAGAGGCTGGTGTCGATGTTACAGGAATTCTTACAGTAGGAGGAGTTGATATTCTCTCAACAATCACAGGTGGAAATATCTGGCAACTGACTGGTGCTGTTGGTCAACTTAAGGACGGTTACACAAGTATAGAGATCAATCTTGGTACTGGTGTATTGCATAACACAACGTTGGCACTTGATGTTAACGGTAGCACACGTATCAGAGGTAACGACATTTTCTTCTACGACGATGTCGGTACAGCACATTACAGTGTTCTTGCGTACGATGCCTCCGAAACAGACGTTTACCTTCGCGCTTCCAAGGCAGGAGACTCAGTCGTCATCCAAACTGCTGGAGCATCGAATAACATTTACGTCGATAGACTGACATTTGGATCAGGAGCTTCTACGCAAAATGTTACATTTTCTGACTCATTCGTGGGAATCGGAGGAACATCTACACAAGCTTACCCCCTTGAAGTCACAGGAGGGGCTTCATTGACAGCTGGTCTATTGACCGGTGGAGATGTTGATGTGGCTGGTAACAATCTCATCAATGTTGTAAACATTGACAGTGATTCGACTTTAACAGAACAGGCTCGTATTGCTCTTACATCTCACGCATCTGCCCCCCAAGTTGACATCATCCTTGGTGACATAGGTACGTCAGAAACAACTATGGTGACTATTACAGAATTAGCTGCCACTATTAATGCCCCCACAACTGTTACCAGTGACCTTACCGTTACCGGTAATCTTACTGTGACGGGTACAACTGTTACAATTAACACAAGTGAAATCAGTGTTGATGACATCAACATCCAATTGGCAAACAGCGCAGGCACAGTGGGGGACCTTAACGGTGGTGGTATGACGTTGGGTATGGGAGCTCTAACAGGTTTGGTGGGAAACATCCCATCGTTAACATATAACAGTACAAGCGAGGAATGGGAATCGTCTGTTGGAATATCTGTCGAGGCTTCAGCCACTCTTACAGTAGGAGGAACAACAGTAAAGACTGACGAGATCCGTATAACCACCGCCATCCCTTACATGTTCTTCGGACTTTTATCAGAGTGGAGATTGGGAATTTATAACGATGTAGATGGTGACCATTTCACAATTGACCACGATGATGGTAATAATGGAACTTATATTACCAAGTTCGATGTTCTTGAGTAGACGGTTTATATTTAACAAATATTAATTTAATTTTACATTAAAATATACGCACTTATTATACGTCCACATGCCAGATTCATGGGAAGACGTAGCAACTGATTTAATTCAGAAAGAGTTGTTGAGGAATATAACCAAACAACGCACGTATGATAGAGATACAAAGTATTTTTTTTGGGATAGTACACCTTACCCAAATGAAAATGTTGGGATGTCCCGTTCAGATGCCAGATGGCTTACAACAAGATCTCTTTATTTATTTATGCACAAAAGATCCTATATCTCTAAAAAAAATTCTATTTCTGACATTCTCCGTCCTATTGGAGAATTACCGTTTGGTGTGTTTTACAATATTCTAACATTCATGTAATTATATTTTTACCAGCGATGCCGATATCCTAATTTTTTTCAACAGTTGTATATGCCTAGATGCTACTTCATACACTTGAGCTGCTTCAATCTCACAGTCAAATGCTCCTATATATACTTGTTTAGATTCTACATATATTATCACCCTCCATCTATCTCTGAATGAACATACACCCTTATAAACAGATTTCCCCGTAGGTCCTGAATGTTTTACTCTCGTATATTCGCTTTCGCAAACTGTGAGAAGGTTTGACCAATCTTTACTTTTAGAATCCATAACTGTGATGTGAATGTTTAAATTGTAAAATATTAATATTAAATATTAAAAAATCCACGTCTAATAAACATACTATAATATGTATTATATATACAAATACAAATCATGGATAAATCTCCTATCGACGTTGTTAATTCTTACATTTCTTCCAAGAGTGTTCCTCTATCTGTCCGCACCATATCCCATCGTGTAGGCATTAAACGTAGAACTGTACATGCAATATGTGAACAATTAGAAAATGTGACAAAGGTCCACCCTTGTCACTGTGGATCTGGGAAAACCACGGGTTTGTTGTTTATTGCGTCGACTGACCCTAGGTGGTCGGCCGGGACCAGCACTTGGGTAGACATGTAGTTTGCGTGCATTCCACAGTTCATAATATATATCCGTCTATTATATACAATTACTCTTCAAATTTATATATGTCAATTATGGAGAAGATAATGTCGTGGACTGTCATGTTATCATTACTTCCTCCTCTACCATGCTTTTTTCATGCATATGTTCCTGCAATGAAATTATCACACACTATCTCTTCTTTGAAACCCAATAGGTTTAAAAAAGTTGTTTCTTCTGATTCCGCGAAGGCTATATCTATCGTATTCTTACCTGGGACATGTATTTCTCCGAATGAATATGATAAATTTCTAAGGGAACTCCATGGAATGTGTTCCATTAAAGGTATTCCATCCAATATATACAATACTAAATTCACATTTGATCTACTTCATAGATGGGAGGTAGAAAAGGTTTCAGAGGATATAATTGCTCATATCCCAAGGGATGTTGGACTTGTTGTAATTGGTCACAGTGCTGGAAGCTTTATCGCTCCCGATATCGCGGAAAAAGTTTCGGCAGATTGTGTGATCCAATGGGCAGGAACCCTTAATTCGCGTGGAGATTTGCCATGGGATTCTAAATCTTTCGAAGATATCAGTGCGCCTAGGTACACGATTCTAAGTGAATATGATAGACGTGTCCCATTCACACTTGCTATCAAAGAGTTTTGTGTAGACAGTAAAAATGACTCTTTCGTTTCATTTATAGAGGGAGGTACACACTTCTCTGGAGTAAGAGAGTCTTCTTCGAATGATAACTCTGTTATGTCATGTATTGGTAAAGACTACAAGCTTCAAAAGGGGAAGGACACTGATTTAGACATCCTACAGGTTTCATGGAAGATGTCTTATTTCATAGCATCATCTCTAGTTATGGGGGATTATCATATGACAGGGTATAAGTATATGAAGTCAGATAATGATAAGACTGTCGAAAGATTCATGAGTCTTTCCAAAGGTCAAACCAGATATGAATTATCCAATGACATCGAGGATGTATCGTCGTCTAAATTGGGTGTAGAGAAAAAGGTGAAAAATTTCCACCATAGTGTTCCTGGTGACATGTTGACAACATTCCTTTATATTGGTGTACATCCTCTTAGACCTATTATTCACGCTGGATTATTGTATCCTTCGTTTGTATTCTCTCAACCAGGTACAGAGTCTCATTCATACTCCCCCCTTCCAGATCCGAGTCCATTTGCTGTGATAAGATCACCCCCTGTATGGGTTAAACTAGATGGGTTAGATAGAAATATTAAGAACAGGGCTAGGATTATGAATATTGAAACATTCCGACTTGCTCTCGATTCTGTATCTCCAGACCAAAAGAAGAGATATTTGAAGGATGGGAGGAAGATGACATTTGGAGAAGACCTATCTATACCTCCTATACCTGGATGTAGTCTAATATGGTTATTGACTCCTTTACTATTGAACTTGGCAAACGGTAAAGATGTAATGTCTGTTCATTCTCCTGTATTGAACATTGGTTCCAGAATGAATGCGAAAATTTTGAGCAAGACTCAATGTGTGGAATGGATTGTCACAGGTTCATTCGAGAAAAGATAGTTATTCTTATCGAATATTAATTGTTAAAATAATGAAATTAAAAAAAAATGGCTTGAAGTAAACTCGCACCCACCCAAACACAATCTTTCTCCTCCCCAAAACACCAACACCAACTCATCAACAATGATCTCTCCTATCATCTTCTTCGCTACTACCCTTTTCGGTATCAGCTGTGTTCAGGGATCAAATATCCAATATGAAAACAAGATGAAGTTCCCTTCTCTTGGGACCAACATGCAGTTGTTTTGGACGGACGGGGGGGGTTACGAGTTGAGTTACTCGAGGAATAGGTTTGAATTCGACGCTTCCGGAAAGCTTTCTCAGACTCTGTTCGGAAAGCTTAAGTATGAGTACGGAGATGTTTCGGAAGCTTGTAATGTTCCAGTGGATATCACAAAGTTTTCTGGGGTTTCTGAAACTCGTGGATCGGCTAATATTGGTTTTACATGTGATCAGTGTTCCAGTGTCTTGGAGACAGCATGTGGGGACGGTATCAATCAGATCTGTAATTACGCCCCTGCCGTGGATGGAGTGTCTCCTTTCAATACCAAGGCATCTAACGCCTTTTCCAAGATGTGTGAAATCTTCAATACTGCGTGTTCGAATGAGAGGGCTAGTGGAGAGTGTGAGACAAAGTGTTCGGACCCCGAGGTGTA
>Ga0308025_1000668_pt1 | contig 17220 bp, 18 predicted proteins | sample Neamet422_FD_201298 | JGI IMG/M metagenome (GOLD analysis project Ga0308025, IMG submission 201298) | Marine microbial communities from water near the shore, Antarctic Ocean - #422 | ecosystem: Environmental > Aquatic > Marine > Unclassified | place: Southern Ocean | collected 2014-10-03
CAAGGCAACAATCAGCAATCGCTGTGGCCAACGACTGCTTGCTTGCTGCTGCATATTATCGTCTCCGACCTCTTCCCAATTCAAGGCTTGTGTGGTAATTAAGCCAATCCAAGTTCCTTCAACTTCTCTGGAAGGTAAGTATCAGTAACGAAATCAAGACCATATTTTGCCAAGGATTGCTGCTCAGCCTTCAATCCGAGGTCCAGCATCATATTGATTTGGTCTTGCCACCAAGTATCTGCAAACCGAGGGTCGGTTAATTCCGCATTTAGAGCCTCAATATCTTTCTTTGATAATTCATCACTAGGTAATTCATATGCCACTATATCATCGGATGTTATTCCAAGATAACTAGCACTAGGAGTTGCCAAATATTCAGAGATATGGGCAGTTTTAATCGCACCATAAGCGATCGATGCAAAGATTCTGAATGACCATGGGTCACCGTCGAGGAAGACGATTACAGGCACATCCCACTCTTCGCTCATACGCTTCATGATTCTGCGAGTAGAACGGGCTGGTTGCCCTTTTAGGTGCAACAATCCACAGCGGTAATTCTCATCAAAACCATTCTCAACAAGACGGTCAAACATACCACCGGTCTCGATGGCCATGATGAAATCAATATCATGTTCTAACAATTCTATCTTTTCTTCTTCAACGTTGTATGGAAGGCCATACCCAGAATCGCCTACGTCATCTCGTGCATTGATAGTCATCCATTCACCGCGACGGTTTCTTTCCCGTAGTGTTAGATTTCCAATCATTCTGGCACCATCTTCTTCAGGTCTCAACTTGAAATCTTCACGCAGACATTTTGTCACGATTTCCAAATCTTCTGCAAGGTTGTTAGAATCATTTTGTGTACCAAATTTACCCATTCCCCAACTTTCAGAAATATAGTACATTTCTCTTAGGGTTGAGGATTTTCCAGCATCTATCATCTGTTCAATAAATTCAACAACGTGTAATGTTCTAAGCAATTGCTTAGCAGAGCCCAAACTTGTAGCATCTCTGGTAGAGCGCTTTTTACCATATTTGTAAACACCTAATTTAGGGTCAAATCCTATATTATTCTTTGTTCTGACAGGAAGGGTCATGCTAGGAGGGTCGCCCTTGACCATTTTATCGTACATTTCAGCAACAACTCCGTGCATTGCTACTTTTGTTTCTTCTGGCGAGTGTCTCTTTACCATCAATTACCACCTCCGAAAAGGGTTTGTTGGCCCTCGGGGGCCTCAACAGTTGGTTGATCATATACATCAGGTACAACCTCTGTAGGTTCTTCATCACCATCATCAGCAGGCTCAAAATCCAATAAACTTTCACCATCGCGTGTTTCAATTATGTCCATGCCAGCTTCCTTCAAGGCCTTCTCTTGCTGCCTAATTTCGTCTAAGAATTTTTCATCCATCTTAGAAGCACCAATTACTTCCTGTGAACCGCGATAGAATACATCTGTTTCAGTCCAATCACCCTTTTCTAATCCGCCTAAGGAATAACTGAGGGTAATCCTTTCTCCAGGTTCTAATGTTGCGAGTTTCCATGCCCAAACACCAGTTGCTTCCTTTCTGCCACCCATCTCGTTATTGTCAAGGGTAGCGCCGAATTTCTCAGGCCATGTACAAAGGATCGTATAGGAACGTGCTCTACTGGTGTAGTTGAATAATACAACTGAAACATCGGTCATCTTGGTTTCTTTATTCCAAGTGGTTTGAGTTTCACTGATTACAGCAGACATAATCTTGGTAATTGAGCCAGCCAAATCAGGAATAGGTCGGCCGAGGATTTGAGCTGACTTCTCAGCGATTGCAGGTAAAATATCATTTATCAACTCAAACTTTTCTTGAGTTTTAGCCATCTTTTTCTTCTTCATTAGATGCTTTTTCAAACCTCTACCCATTTCCATAATGGCTTTTCTTGCTTCTTCCATTACTTCTGCATTATCGGCAAGCGCTTCCTTTGCTTCCGAAGTGAATTGAACATTGGTGCTTGCAAGATGAACAAGTATTGCAGCAGGACCCTTTGGCAAACCCTTTCCTCCGGCTTGTTCAAGGCCATATTGTCTCCAATTGACCGCTTCAATCGCTTTGGTTAGCAAGCATCCACCCTGTTGGTACATCAAGGGGACTCTATTGGCGAATCGTAATACTTCGACGTGCTTATCGGCAGCCATCGAGCCACCAAAAATTAATCCGACTTCGACCTGGTAAGGATTACCATTGGCCACCGTAGGAGCTCTCGTCATAGTGGAAATAAATCTCGAGTCAATTGTTTTTGAAAGGCCCTTTTTGATGAGCATCTCTTCAATTGGTGATAGACAATTTGTTGGCGGATTTAGTAGTTTAACCGGCTTTCCAGCAATAGTTTTCTCACCTTGCATCGCTTCTAACAGCGATCTCATCTGCTCAGGTTTGAGTCCCTTAGGTTTTGTTTTTTCACTAATTTCAGATGCTTCACATAGTTCCTTAGCAGAACGAGATGAAACTCCAGAAAAGTTGGCTCTCAAGAAAACAGTCATTCGCGAATCTTGAGATTCATTACACATCCGTTGTAATTGTCCTAAATGAATTCCACGTGGATGAGGTTTGATACTCTCAACGACTCTAGGTAGTCTTTCAGTTACCCTAGGCCAGTGATGAACTTCACCTTCAGGATCGATGAATGTAATATCTGCATGAGGATTGACAATGCTGGTCATTCTGAGGTATTGCCAAACAGATTGGCGACCTTTCTGATATTTTGCCTTCATTCTACAAGTGACCTCTAATCCGTGCTCGACCAGTTCACCATTTTCATCTTCCCATATTTCTCTAGCAGCATTAGATTTTGTAGCCTTGTTTTTTCTAGTATCCAATCCAATATCAACTACTGATGCTGTTGCTTCGGTGGCAATTTTTGAGCGTACATGTGTTGGTCTTCCTGTGGTCAGTTGACTATACATCACAACCCCTGTGATTCCTATTCCTTGCTGTCCTCTGGATTGTCGAATAGCATGAAATCTTGAACCGAATAAAAGTTGACCAAATACCTTTTCAACGCTTTGTTGCGGAATACCAGGTCCATTATCGGTAGTTTTCATTTCAATAATATCTTTATCAACATTGATTTTATTGATTTGAATTCTCAAAGTTGGTAGCATTCTCGCTTCTTCACAAGCGTCAAGAGAGTTGTCAACGGATTCCTTTACTGCGGTGATAAGTGAGCGGGCGAGGGAATCAAAACCAAGAAAGTGCTTATTCTTTTCAAAAAATTCAGAAATCGCTACTTGTTTTTGATTGTCTGCTAGTTTTTGTGCAATTCCCATTGAAGGTCCTCCGCCTGTTGGTCCTCCTCAGTCCTAATGACTTCGGGCCAGCAGACAAATAGCCTGCCCCTACGACGGTTCTTAACGAATGTGGGTCAATATCTTGGTTAGTTGTGTTTTAGCAATGGCAATAACATCTGCAAAAGATGTCAATCAATTTGATGAACATAGATTGCTTGAATAGTTATATTGGAATCACACGGCGAATAAACGGGGAGTCGGAATGCGTCGCGTAATATATACAAAAAGTGGTGGAATGAATGCGATTGAGATCGTAGAATCACCCACGCCAAGTCCTGCGAGTGGAGAGGTCCTAATCGAGGTACACCGGGCTGGAATCAACTTCGCGGATTTGATGATGCGGCAGGGCCTCTATTCACCCGTTCCACCTTACCCATTCACCCCAGGCTACGAAATCTCTGGTGTGGTGAAAGAACTCGGAGAAGGTGTTGAGGAAAGTGGATTGATTATCGGTGACCGCGTAGTAGCATTATGTGGCATGGGGGGCTATTCCGAGCAAATCGTTTGCCTCGCTGAGCGCTGTTTCAAACTACCAGAAACCATCTCTTTTGATTCAGCAGCAGCACTTCCAGTAACCTACTTGACCGCGCATCACATGCTGACCTATCTGGGCAACTTCCAACAAGGTGATTCGATTCTTGTTCATCATGCCGCTGGAGGGGTTGGAACTGCAACCGCTCAACTGGCAAAGGCACTTGGTGCATCCAAAGTGTTTGGAACCGCTTCAACAAATAAGGCAGAATTCGTCAAATCACTCGGTATGCGCTTCATCGACAGAGAGGCAGAGGACTTCGTTGAGGTATGTAAGCGCGAGACTGATGGGGAAGGAGTCCATCATGCCCTTGATCCAGTTGGCGGCAAACACATGATGCGCTCATACAAGGCATTACGCTCAGGCGGCCGCATGTATGCATTCGGTGGCTCTGCTGCAGTAAAGGGCAGTAAACGTTCCATTGTAACAGCACTGCGAATGGTTTTGACAACTCCCAAATTCGACCCATTCAAAATGATGACTTCCAACAAGGCAGTATTCGGAGTTCACATGGGAACTTGGAAGGACGAGAACGTATTGAAAAGTCAGATATTCTCTTTGGTAGAGATGCTTGAAGATGGCCGCATAGCCCCTGTGGTCGACAAGGTATTTCGTTTTGAGCAAGTGGCAGATGCACAGCAATATATTCATGACCGTAAAAATCGCGGCAAGGTTCTGCTAGACTTTTCTCCTCAAGACAAATGAATCTGTTAATGGGTGCATCTAGAATGACCTTCGCAAAGCCCATACAAACAATAAATCATTTACCTGGGTTTTCGGATAAACCCTTACTAATTTATAGGTTGTAAATGATCACAATAAAAGTACTGAACCGAAGTAGAATATTGAAAGTCCTATGAGGAGCCCAAACATCTGTTTAAGGAAGATATTTTTGTCAGACTTCTTCTTTAAGAGAGAATCAGTTTGTTTTCTTTCTTCATTGATTACTGCAATTGTTGCATCAACATATTCATCTTTTGAAAGTCCAACATTTACATCACCCATTACAACACTATCTTGAATGTTTAATTGGTTTGAGTCTTCGGAGTCTTGCATATTCATTACACAAATATTCTTTCTATTTGAAGATAATATTAGAATTTTACAAAACAGATATGAATATTTTTGATATTAATTCAGAGGGGGGGTCCTTCCGAACACCCCTGTTTGCATGGGTAGCCAATCAATTGAATAATTGATCATTCCATGCAGTTATTACGCCAGTGAATGCTGATGCTGCTACAGTTAGTGGGCTAGCCAAGTACAGTTTTCCTGGCCCAGAACGACCTTGGAAATTACGATTAATCGCTGAGACAGTCACTTGTTCTGCGTTGATAGAAACACCAGGTCCTGCGCCAATACAAGCACCGCAACCAGGGTCGATCAAATTTATTCCTACGCGTCCAAATAATGCGTGCCATCCTCTTTGAACGGCCATTTCTTTTACGATTCCCGAGCCATATTGAATATAGAACTCAACACCATCTTTGACGGTTAAACCAGCATCTTCTGCCGCTTGGCAAACCAATGCATAGTAAGCAATATCATCTTCTTTTCCAGCAGTACACGAGCCACCATAAGCGATGTTGATTTCGACTTGTCCAATATCAGTAATATTAGCGCCATTTGTCGGGTCGCTTGGAATACCCTCGTCTGGATTGCCCGGGTGTGCTACCATCGGTACAATTTCTGAGAGATTGATAACGTGAACTCCACCGGTATACTCTGCGCCCTCATCTGGAGCAACTGCACGGCTTTTCATAACTTCAAGATCAAGATGAGGTTGAGTTTTTAGCATCCAATCATACAGTATGTCATCCGCTTCACATATTCCAGTTCTTGCGGAGCATTCGGTAGCCATGTTACAAAGAGTTGCTCTCTCATCAGCTGAGATTGAAGTAAGACCTGAGCCACCAAATTCCATGCTGCGGTTAAGAGTTAATTCTTCACGAGCATGGTCAGATAAAATGTAGAGAATAATATCTTTAGCAGTACAGCCATTGTTTAGAGTGCCGACCAATTCAAATCTGATCGATTCAGGGACTTTTACAAAAGTAAATCCTGCACTAACCAAGTTAGCATATTCGGTTGAACCAACACCCCAAGTAAGGGCATTAGATGCACCACCCATGCAAGTGTGGGAATCAGTGGCTTGGATAAAATCTGCGACTTCGATAAATTCTTCTCTTGCTACTTGGTGACAAATTCCAGGCGAAACTCCATCCTTAGCCGAATAATCACGGACACCAGTATGCTGTTGAAACTCAATTTGCAAATCTCGTAGAACCTGAACCTTTGCCATATGGGGGACAAACTTTGGGTTATGGTGGGCGTAGAGCAAGTGGTCTTCGAAGACAGCAAATTTAGTTGGATTTAGCAAACTATAATTTTCACCATATTCTTCGATAAGGAAATTATGAACTTGGGCAGTAGTGAATTCGTGAGAATATCCGCCCTGTACTTGGGCAATTACTGGGTCATGTGGTTTGACGCATTGGTCAACATCTTGCCCGACCAGATTGCGGGCAATGATTTTCTCTGCCATAGTCATTGGACGAGCAGGTGTATTGATTGGCGGCAAAGAAAGTTCACCAGCCTTCAGTGCTTTTGCGAAAGCAAATAATCCACCCCGTTCTAGAATTATTTTTGTTACAGGGTCGTATCTATCAGTGAACTCAGATAGAGCGATACTCTCCCCGTTCTGCAAGCGTGTTAGCATAGCATGGTCACCCATTAGTTGCCCTAGATTGATGTTATTTCTTTCGTGAATAGGGGCGAATGATGCCGCAATTACGATGTTTATTCCAGACCAGCGCTCACACTGTGGTGCGGTTTCTCTGCTAGAGCCAGTACCTTTACGTTGACCAGAAACAATGACTTCAAAATTACCATTCTTTAGTGCATTTTCATTGAATACTCTCAATCCATTATGCATTAATCCCGCATAAGCATTCTTGGCGATTTCAACGGGATCATGGTCAAAACAAACCCATGCAGGGGTCATAACATCGGTATTGATGTCATCGAGTAAATCTTCAATGCGCAAATCCTCCATTTTCAAATCTAAACCATCGTATAGTTGTTTACGGATTAGGCCCAAATCCTTGGTCAAAAATAGTACTCTTTTTCCCTCGGTAAGGGAGATTTCGTTAGTTGGCCAGTCCTCTCGCATCAATCTCCCCCAAACTATCTCAAGAGTCGGGTAGGTATAACGGGTTCGGAACTTGCCTAAACATTGACCTATCTCTAGATATTATATTGTTATTTTGTCAAAAAACGGCAATTTTGAATCAGATTGGGTTTTTTTTAATTCACTATGGCAAAAAAATATGTTTGAAGTCGGCGAATTTTAAATCTCAAATCAATACGTTTGTACTATTGGCAGGGCTATTCGGGTAACTGCATCCCATTTCTCCATTACGACTATTAGACTATACCGGCATAGGGTTTAAATATCCCACGCTGGGGGATTGAATTACTATTACCCTGCAAGTTGGACATTGCGTTCATCGTGGGGAGGCGGGATTAAAATGGATGAACAACAAGTGGAAGACACCGTAAAATGCAGCGATTGTGGAAGTAGAGAATTAACACGAGACGAAACTCGTGGTGAAGTCGTCTGTGACGATTGTGGTTTGGTCTTAGAAGACAATGTAATCGACCAAGGTGCAGAATGGAGAGTTTTCTCTCCAGAACAAGGTGATCAGCGAGCTCGTACTGGAGCACCGATGACCGTTATGTTACACGACAAAGGTTTGTCAACCGACATTGATTGGCAGAATAAGGATTATTCTGGAAAAACGATCAATTCAAAATACCGTTCACAATTCTACCGCATGAGAAAGTGGCAAAAGAGAAGCAGAGTTTCCAACGCTACCGAGCGTAACTTAGCAATGGCTTTAGCTGAACTTGACCGTATGGCAAGCCGCTTAGAGTTACCTAAATCTGTAAGAGAAGCAGCAGCTGTCAACTACAAGAAAGCAGTTGACAAGAGATTGATTCGCGGACGCTCAATTGAAGGGGTTGCAGCAGCATCCCTCTATGCAGCATGCCGACAATGTGGTGTACCACGTACTCTAGACGAAATCGGACAAGCATCACGTACTGGTCGTAAGGAGATTGGTCGTACATACCGTTTCATGGTACGCGAACTAAAGATGAAAATCATGCCAACAGGACCTGAAGATTACATCTCAAGATTCTGCTCAGGACTTGGCCTAGATGCTGAAGTTGAAGCAAAGGCATACGAATTGATCAAGGCGGCTCAAGAGAAGGAATTGACCAGTGGAAGAGGACCTACTGGAATTGCAGCTTCAATCATTTATATCGCATCAGTTCTTTGTGGTAAAAGACGTACACAACGTGAAGTTGCAGAAGTCGCAGGTGTTACCGAAGTAACTATTCGTAACCGTTACAAGGAATTGATTCAAAACCTCAACATCGAACTAGATATCTGAGGCGAAAGGATGGAGCCTTTACAGCAACTTGCTCGAGATAAACTTCAAGCTGCAACATCTATGTTACCTGGTGTTGAGCCAAGAAGTATGTTTGGTGCAAACGGTTTTTGCAAAGATAGCAAAGCATTTTGCATGGTCACAAAGCATAGTCAAATCGTCTTTAAAGTAAATGATGAAGTGGCTTTTTTGACATATATTGAGATGGGGGGTATTCGCTGGTCTCCAAACGGCAAACCCTTTGGAAAATGGTTAGAATTACCACCCGAACAATGCCAAGACCCACAGATTATGCAGCAATGGGCACAACAAGCATATCAATTGATTTAGAAAACAAACCCTAATTACTGTACGGAAGTGGAATGATGTCACAACATAGAGCAAAATTATCGGATGATGTATTTGAGGTAGTCGCGACGGGTTTAGTAGAGGCATTAGAGAGGGGAACAACCTCTTGGCCTTTACCACAACCCCCAATGTCCGACCCCGACTTTCCAGTCATAAATCCAATTTCCCCTAGTGATATTGTTGAATTAGGATTGGCCATGATTTCAGTTGACAGAGGGATGTTTGAGGCTAATTTGAATTCGGTTGTTGACCAAATAGTCCCACACCGAATGAATCTTTCAGATGACCCATTTGAAACACATGACAAATGGCTTGGTCGTAGAGTGGACAAAGTGGCTGAACGATTATTGTATACAATTGCTCTAAATTGGCTCAGTCAGGCCTTTGACCCTGAAGCACCTAATGTTGACCGATGGTGGCTAGCCATCGCTTTGATAGATGGTCTATCCACGGTTCCAAGAGGCCAACCAGTTCATCAAGGATACCACTTGATTGAATCGATTGCCTTGGCAGAACGCCCTGGTACTTGGCATACACAACCAGCTGAAGGCCCGCAAAACGTAGATTGGGACCCAACCGCAATGATTCCTCGCTCAACTTCAGTCGTTGCACATGAGCAAGGAGTAGAGGCTGCCAAGTGGCTTCTAGCAAGATTGGAAAGTGGAGGTGACGACCGCCGTTTACTTTTAATCGAGTGGACGCGGCTCCTTATACAGAGATCAGAATTGGTTGAACCTCTAGGTTTGGCAGAAATTCTATTGCGCAGAGCCAGTGACCCAAATGAAGAGGTTGCCGTCAAAACTTCACTATGTCTTGCCCGTTTGTTAGAAGTTGATCTAAAAGTAGGAATTGCATTAGCCAATAGGTTACACAAGAGAGACGAAGTTCTGGTCAGGAGGGCGATGGCCGATGTCTTGACTAGATTATTCCGAAGAATTGGTGATGAAGCAATTCCATTTTTGGAAAAGATGCTACAAGATGATGACGAAATTGTTTTGGCAATTGCAGCCACAACGGTTTCAGATTTGAGATTCCTAGACACCTCGCTGTGGGCCGATAAAGTAGAGATTCTAACCAAACACCCACTACCGATTGTACGGCGTAATTTGGTAGTTAATCTGCGCGATTATATTACCGAATTCCCAGACGATGAGAGGGGGATTCTAACAACACTTTGGCATGATGGTGATGAAGTGGTTAGAACTCGATTGCGTGAATTATTATTGCGAATGGAAGAGGTCGACCCACAAAACTTCTCACTAAGAATCACCCACTTCAAAGCTAATAACGTTGATTTGCAAGATTTATGGGCATCATTGAAACTTAGAAGAGAAAAGAGATATTTGCAATGGATTGATTGGATGGATGGAAAGGGAGAACTTCCTAGTAATCCTTTACCGCCAAGTCCACATCAAAGTTCACTTCAAGAGCCAGGTGAATTGCCTGACTTAAGTGAAGCACTAGATGTGCTTGACCAAGAACTTGGCTTTATCGATTGATTATTGTTGTTCATCAGTAAACTACGAATCCATCACAATGGAATCGTTAATTTCAATATTTTGAATGTTATAGGTGACATTTACTGGTTTTTCAGAATGTTCTTCACTATTTTCGGGCTCTATTTCAACATCGTAATTTTATTCTTCTTCATCGTTGGCCAATGGGCCTGCGCTAATCAGCCAAACATAGATTCCATTTGCGATAGCAAGTAACCCAATGAATGTAATAACTAATCCAGCGGGTTGTGGAAATGATTCTCCAATTTTGGAATTGACAATGAATTTAGTAAATACTAAACAAATAAAACCAAACACAATTACAGTTGTTGAAGAAGATTTTGGATTTTTCCAAAGCGATACTACAGGAGCAACTCCTTTTGTGTTAAAGGTGAATCTAAACCAAGAAAAATACAGTAGTAGCACACCTAGTAATCCGACAACTCCTCTGCTAAATGAACGAGAATCCCATGGGCCAGCGGGCGCCAAATCAAGAAATGTTTGTGCAACTAACAACAATCCGAAAATGCCGAATATCTTTGCCTCTTGATTTGGCTGCATAATGTTGCTGAAGGGCTTAGGCTTGAAAGCCTGTGGCATCATAGTGGCGATATGGCGGAGGTTTTGGATGCGATTTTGGTCGCCGGTGGACTTGGTACTCGGATGTTGCCTGCAAGTGCAAGCATTGCTAAGGAAGCCTTGCCACTAGTCGACATCCCAGTTCTAACGCATCTTGCCAGAGAGGCAGTTGCCGCAGGAGCAAAGAGATTGCACATCATTACTTCACCGCGTAAGGATTTATCAGCACTACTCGCAGATAATTCATGGCTACTCGATAAAAGAAGTGACTTAGATCCAATAGTCCTCTCCCCATTTAGCGATGTAGAGGTATTGGTCCATATTCAACATCAGGCACTTGGATTAGCCAATGCGATTTCAACAGCCACAGCATCAATAAATGGTCCGTTTTTAGTGTTATTAGGTGATAACCTTTTGATGAATAATCATACTACTGCCAGCGATTATAGCCCATCTAATGCCAGCGCTGAATTGGTTGATTGCTATGCTGCAAATAATCTACCATGTGTAGGGCTTGTCAGAGTTGCTGATGATGAAGTAAGCAATTACGGAGTTGTTGAAATGAACGGTCAACATATCACCTCAATAGTTGAAAAACCGAATAAAGCAGATGCACCATCAAATCTAGTTTTATGTGGTAGATATATTTTCACAGAAGACTTTTCAGAGTTGATCAATCAATATGACTTGGCAACCCATGGTGAATTACAATCTATCGCAATTCAACAACACTGGATGGATAACTGCGGATTGGTTGGAGTGCTACTAGATGGCTATCAATGGTATGATTCAGGGTCGCCATTACCTTGGTTAAAATCACAGATAGACCATGCTCTACGCAGACCTGATATGAATCAAGAATTGAGAGATTGGTTGATTCAAAGATTGCAATAATTCATCTTTGCCCCGGTTTCCAAAAACTTAGGGGTGCGGGAGACTCTTGATTTGCACAGCGCAATGCCAAGTGATCGGCTCTTTCGTTCCAACGATGTCCTCGATGTGCTTTGACATGACTCCATGATAATTGTCGTAATTGAGAAACTTCCTTCCAAAGCATCTGAACACTTGCTACAAGTTCTCGGTTTGCCTTTGCCTTCCAAACACCTGCCGCTAAATTACCAGCATATTGAGAGTCTGCCCTAATTATTGCAGGCTGTTTGCCCCCTTCCACTAATAGCCACTTCAAAGCAGCAGCAAATCCAGATAATTCAGCAGTATTATTTGAACCAACTTCAGCCCCAATAAAACCTTCAGTATGCTTGTCGGTGATTACCATTGCAGATGTTTCATCAATAATTTCTCCACTGCCTTTACCTAGGCCAGTATCGCCTTTGACAACTACTAACCCCCACGCAGCGGGGGTGTTTTCGTCAACATTTTGATTTCCTAAACAAGACCCATCGACGTAGAGGCTCAATAAGTCCCCTTCACTCAAAGCCTTCACTCGCCAATCTCTGCTTTGTAGGCAGCGGCATCCATCAATGTGGATACAGCTTCAGGATTACTTAAGCGCATACGAATAATCCAACCAGTGCCATATGGTGATTCGTTGAGGAGTTCAGGAGTGTCATCCAATTCCTCGTTTACTGCAGTGACTTTACCTGCTAAAGGTGCGAAAATAGGAGATGCAGATTTTACCGATTCGACGATAGCGAATTCTTCCATATCCTCAAGTTCTTCTCCCACGTCTGGTAGTTCAACATAGACAATATCAGTCAATGCATTCTGAGCATGATCAGTAATGCCGATGACGATTTCATCGCCCTCGACTCTAATCCATTCGTGCTCTTTTGTATAGTACATATCTTCTGGGACTTCACTCATTACAATCGCCTCGTAGTGATGGCGATGAGCAATCATTTGATGAATGCACCGATGCACCGATTGCTTATTGAAATAGCAAATTACTCTTGTTCGGAGATATCTTGCTCAAGAACAGTTGCTTCTAATTTGGCCCAAGCATTGCCAACATCCGAATCTTTTTCCGTCTCTTCAACATCTCCTTTAACGCGATTAGCCATTTCTAAATCATCTTCCAGCGGATATGATTTGGCAAATGGTCCTTCACCCTTGGCCACTAAAATGGATAGGGCAACAAGAAGTAGGCCCGTTATTCCAATAATCCAGCCTGCTCCAATATTATCAAAGTCAAGCATTTGTTGTTGCAGTCCAAAGCCTGCAGCTAAAATCAATCCCAATCCAGTGGCCATAAATAGGCGAGATGCGGCATCGGCAGGTCTTTGCATAATACAACCCAGAAGCGGTCAAGGCATGAACCCAACGGCTTAATCAATAGGTTTCACGCATTAGTTTGTGAATCTTATATGGGAGTAGGGCGCGATTTACAGGAGTAACTTCTAGGATGCGCCCATCATCTCTTCTTCGAATATCTTGCAATAGTGGATGGCGGCTTTTCTTGTGGAGAGTTAGCAAGGTTGGTTTGTCAACTTCAAGGGCACTGCGAACTACATTAACGAAGTCTTCTGACTCAACAGTAAACTTGCCAATTTCGTCAATAACGATAACTTCGCATTCGTCCCTTGCATATTCTATTGCAGGGATAGCGACGGTTTCTAGCGCTTCAATATCAATTCCGTAACCAAGCACTCGAAGTCTTGAATCTATTGATTTATGAGCCATTATGGCCTCTGCCCCAGATACGATATCGATTACTTTGTATCCTAGACGTTCGCCATTTTCAACGATCGGTTCAGTTCTCATTCCACCAACGATAGCAGTTTCTTGACCGCCCCTCAATATGATTTCTTTGGTTCTTTCTTCAACTAGCATGGAAAGAACTTTTTCCATTACCGCAGATTTGCCGCTACGAGGCAAACCCGTAATTCCGATTTTTGGATGAACGCCCATATTAATCAATCCAAGGTCTTCGGCAACCAAACTAAACCGCAGTCACTAATAAAGTGCATTGATGTTCATGTGACGATAATGGTAGACTGTGAACTGGAAAATCAATTTGAATGATTTCCCTTTTACGCCCTTACAGTTCCGATTTCCGGCGTAACTTCAATTGCAAGAGGAAGCATTTCCAATTCATAATTATTGACATTGTTGTTCGCACTCCAAGCACGAGCCCACTCATCTAAAGAATTCTCATTCAATAATTCGCATAACCAATGTAATGCGGTTTCTAAAGAACCATGCTTTTCAGTTAGGAATTGCTTGATATCGGGATGTAATTCAATGTGGTTAACACTGTTGCCTAGAACACACCCATCTGAGATTACAGCCCAGCGCAAGCGTCTATCCTGGTGAGCGTTGACAATTGCTTGACAAGCGATACGAACTCCATAACGCTGGTTTGATTCACCGATCCACATTGCTAATTGGCGCTCGTTTGCTCGTGATGGGATATCGGTCCTAAACGCAGGATGTCGGATGAATATTGAACCATCCTCATCTTCACAAAAATGAACTCCTCTGATGAAAGGTCTGTTTCTCCTACCCTTGACCCAAGTGTCAATTTTTTTGACGTGTGATGTTTGGTCGATTTCTCCCACTCGTACTCTGACGCAGTGGCCATTTGTTGCTAGATAGTGATCGTCATCACCAAGACGTGGTAGTTTTGCTAGGCGGTCTAGAATTTTTAGAGTATGCTTTCTCTCAATTCTGTCACGAGGCAATCTTGGAATAGCCCATGTACCTCTTGCCCAATTCTTCCATCGCTGTGTTTCCATTTCAAAGGATGGAACGCGGTTGGATAATCCACCATTATCACGACCTAAGTCGGAACGGCTAATTGGACCTCTTACCACAAGTGAATCCAAGGATTGTTTTGCAGTAATTCCTAAAACAACAACCCCCTGAGTCATGCCGGGGAATAGATGGTTCGCTTCCTCAACGGCCCAAACATCACTCCATCCATGCTTTTCAACTAGTAATTGGCGCAATGGATGAGAAGATTGTTCTCGCAATAAACTATCAGGGGCAATTAATCTTAGGCGCCCTCCAACTTCAAGAATTTGTAAACTTCGCTCAATAAATAGGCGGTATAAGTTGACGTTTCCTCTCATCGTAGAGAATCGTGGACCGTTTTCATCACCGATTGAGCGAAGTTGTTCACCGAGTTCCTTTCTCAGTTGTGAACCATCTTCCATTCCTCTAAACCTATCCTTTATTCGCAGCCATGGCGGATTGGTGACGACTAACTTCGGCGCAATTTGCCAAGGCCATTCACCTTGTAGTGTGTCGCCTTGCTTCACAGAGTGCTCAAGGATTTTTTCAGCCTCAGAACGAGTTAAACACCCTTCACGTTCCCCCTCAAGGCAAACTAAATTGAAGCGAATCGCTTCTAGTAATAATCGTCGGCGGGTTGAGGTGACTACCAAATCATCGATATCGATAATTTGGAAAGAAGAAAGCAATGTTCTAGTGTCATCAATTTTGGTTTGCGGGTTTCCATCTTCGTGTGCTTCCGCATGTCTACGAATAACACGTGCATGGAATAATCCTCCACCACAAGCAGTATCTGCTATCGGTAGCGGCACTCCACTGAGTGTTCTAGTTCCATTGTTAACCGCACTCATTTCAGTTTCATCATCAACTTCATTTTCTTGAGAGTGCTGTGGTAGATTGAGTTGTTCAATATGTTGTCTAAACCCTGGTGGCAAATTGTTAATCTGCATACTTGTGGATTTTACCGGAGCTTTTGGCCGAGTTAATGTTTCATGCAATTCCGAAGCGATGACCGCATCGGCAAGACGAGGTGGAGTCGGATGTGCGCCACGTGGAGAGCGACCATCAGATTCAGCATCATGCCTTGCTAAAAGATGGTCTAACACATGACCAGGATCGGTCAGTAAATTAGCCGGAAGTGTGGGCCAGTCTTTTGGTAAGATTGCGGCAATTGGTTGATGGTTACGAAGAGAATTTTCCCACGCATTCAACCAAATTTCAACTTGAGTGGGTCTGTCGGATAGACATCTGTCCAATCTCGCGTACCAGCCGCTCACACCGCTCTGCATGACCCCACCAAGCCAGCGGGCTGGCTTTTGCCGTTTCAATGTGACTCATAAAAAAAAGGCCTATTTCCATTGGAGAATCCACTAAAATAGTATTGTTACAAACCAAGAATATTCAAACTTTGATTGTGCCATGCCAGTCCGGAGTTGACCCAATCAAAGATTTCTTTGAGAGTATTATCCTTTACTCCAGCAGCAGTTGCCAGTCGTTTTATCAATTTCAATTCCGCAGCATCATAGTCTCCATCAACAGCAGCAACCAAAGCAGCATCTCTCAATACAAATTTAATTAGAGAAGAATCTATTGTCATAAGTAATTCATCTAAATCCGGAGGGTCATTTACAAGATTACGAATATCAACTCGTGCTTCAGGGTGAATTAGAATGCGACCCATTAGGGCTTCTATGGCACTAAACTCTTCCCGGACTAACTCTCCATCAGCGGAGGCGACCAAAATCAAAATAGATGCATATATTCTTTTATCACCAGGCGAACAATCCCCTAATGGGTCTGTAAACAAGTAGTTCACTCCGATAATCCGTTTAGCAACTCAAACCCAGAATCCATCCAGTTATATCCTTCAACGGTCCATTGTAGTAGTTGTTCAACAGCATCGTCTACAAGGCCAAAATGAGCAGCTATCTCTTCCAATACTTCTCTTTCATCTTCATCGACTGTGCCATCGGCCGCAGCCATTAGAACCGAATCTCGTAGTGCGAGTCTTCCCGCTTCTTCACCCATACCTTCGAGGCAGGATTCTAAAGTTGGTGGGTTTTTCAATGCAAGACGAATCATTTCTCGTTGTTTTGGCGAAAGTAAAGCATTTCCGAGTCTTTGTTCGAACATTGCCATTTCAGAAACTGACAATTCATTGTCCACTCTAGTCATAAAAGCAAGTAAGCGCGCATATGCAAAGCGTTCATCGCGTGGTAATTTGTGAATGATGTCGGGTAGCATCAAATCCTCCGTAATTGTCCTCCCCCATCAAACCCTCGCCCGATGATATACGGAAAATGGCTACATTGAAGGGTGATGGAGAGAGCCGTCTAATATGGCGAAAGGGAAAACCTCCGAAGTGGTGGTCTGGACAAAGAGTGGATGCCCAGCATGCGTCAACGCGAAACGCCTTCTCGATTCGAAGAAAATAAAATATCAAGAAAAGAAATTAGGTTCAAGCCCTTCAATGCAGAAAGCATTTGCAATCGCTACAAAGGGGGCGAAATCAATTCCACAAATATTCATCAATGGCGAGCATATTGGCGGTTTTGATGATTTACAAAATTTACAAAAGCGCGATGAGTTAAATTACAAACTTGGTTTGGTATCTGAATTGCCAAAGAAAAGCATTACTGATAAAATAAAAAACGCCATGGGCCTTAATTGATAGTTCACTCTTCGCTTTCATCAACATATCCGAAAACTATCCACTTCATCATTCCCCAGGTAAATATTCCCCAGGCACTTACGTTGACTAAGAACATTAATCTAATTGGCAGATCACTT
>Ga0308025_1000670_pt1 | contig 17188 bp, 23 predicted proteins | sample Neamet422_FD_201298 | JGI IMG/M metagenome (GOLD analysis project Ga0308025, IMG submission 201298) | Marine microbial communities from water near the shore, Antarctic Ocean - #422 | ecosystem: Environmental > Aquatic > Marine > Unclassified | place: Southern Ocean | collected 2014-10-03
GCATTTAAATCAACTATAGAAATATTTTCCATACCATTTAAAATGGACTCTTTACCTTTATCAAACCAATCTTCTGGTTTATTTAAAGTATCAATGATTGTTTTTTTCCAGCCTTGAATATTTTTACCATCTGCAATTTCCTTGGCCATTTTTTCACCATTTAAAAATAAACCAATACAGGCAGCAGTTTCCATTTGTGGTGTACCCCAAGCAATACCATCACGACTCGCATATTTATTAAACCAAGAATGAGGATTTCCTATTAACTTAATTTCAGTTTTTCCAAAAGACAAAAATGTTGTAATTTTTTTATCACTACCAATAGAAACTTCTGGTAAATTTTTCTTTGGTTCAATCTTCTTAAAAATAGTATTACCATCTACTTTTGATTTCAATTTGGCTATTTTTATTGCTTCCACAAACTTATCAATTTTTGGTGTTTTCAAAACTACTTCAGAACCATATGGATATCTAGGTTCGTGAACATTAGCTTCACAAATACTGTTTATAGAATTTGTAATATCTTCTTCTAAATTTAGAAATTTCTTAAAAGACTTCATACTTTTCCTATCCAAACATTAATTTTCTTAATGGCATCTTTTGCAGATTTAATTTTTGACTTGCGTAAACGCTTTATACCAACTTTCATACTAGCTTGAAACATTTCCAAAGTTCCATCTGCATCAATGCGTAAATTTGCATATCTTGAATTTTGAAAAATTCCACCTTTCCAATCTTTTTGATCGTCAAGAGAAAATTTACACATAATAGTAGGTGTGCCTCCTAAATCAGATACAGACGTTTTAACAACTGGTGCATTAATACCTTCGTCTAATTCCTTCAGCCATCCTTTAATACTATTGTCATCAAAAACTGCTTCTGTTATAAAATCTTTGAATTTTTTCATTTGTGTGGTTTCTTTATCCAGTTATTAAGTTTCCTAATGACATCCTTTGCAGATTTTACTTTGGCCTTCTTCAGTTTAAAATCCCAAGATGTGTTGGTCTGGTGCATATCCATAATTCCAGTCATATCAACTCGTATTTTTGCATAATCTCTCGCACCTTCTACTTTGTCATCCGTTTTTGATTTTCCCCAATCTTTTTTCGGTTGAAAGGAGAGTGAGATAAAAATAGTAGTCAAATTATCCACACCCGTTTTTTCTGCCGAGAGTCTCGTTTCAATAAATGGTACATTAACACCTTTTTCTATGTCCTTCGCCCATTGTTTAATGTCATTTTCATCTTTAAAGATGCCGCTCATTGGGGCTTCTGTTATAAAATCTTTAAAGTTTTTCATAGGTTAAGTACATCCTCTAATATGCATAATGGACACTCTTCTACCGGAATTGATCTAAAAGGACATACATTATCGTGGTCGTTAGCGTGGATATTCAAACTAAGCAGAGAATTATCATTAGCAGATTTCCCCTTTTGCTTGACTACATCCTTGAACATTTTTTTTATCTTTTCATTCATAATTACCATATATTTATAATATTTATAATTTACATGACTATTTATAAGATTAATTATATCTTCCAATTGTCAACTTTTCTCGATTGTGGCTTCATTTTTAGTACAAATGGATTAGATGCCGTGTCAGCTTCTGTCTTCTTATCATAATATTTATTACTACCATCATTAGCTAACACAGGTTGTAAATCTTCTTCTATATCTTCTAATTTCATTCTTTTTTTAATAACATTCACCAGAAACTTACTATTTACTGATAGATCACTATAACGATTTTTCAATTGTTTAAATAGTATTTGATTCTTAGTACCAGGATCTCCATCTTTTGCTATAATTGCCATCATTAAATCTGCTGTAGCTGGTAGTCCAAAACTCTCGGAAGTATTAGTTAAATCAGGATCAGAACTTGCAAATCCTTCTCTATTCAATTGAGAACTGGTAATAATAGGAACATTACACTCTACAGCTAAACCACGAATTTCCTCAGCAATAGATTTAATATAGATATAAGAGTTCATACTTGCTGTCCATTTAACTCTACTAGATGCACAGATATTCAAATAATCCAGAATGATAACTTTAGGAGTAAAATCTTTTTTGATTTTCAATTCTCTTATTAAAGCACGAAAATTACCAGTATGAGCTCCTGCTGTTGGATACTCTTTAATAACTAGTCTACCAATATCTAATTTATTCAACTTCTTTTGAAAACTATCTTTTGGTAATAAATATAATTGATCAATATCAATATCCATCAAGTTAGCATCAATTCTTTCTGCAATTCTTTCTTCAGCCATTTCCATTGTAATATATAAAACATCTAAACCTTGTTTTAAGTATTGACAAGCTAAATGAGTTTTAACTAATGTCTTACCAACACCAGTTCCACCTAATATTACTGTAAGAGTTTTCGGTGAAATACCACCAGCTGTAATTTTATCTAACATTACCATATCAAAAGGAATCTTAGATTCTTTTTTATGATAAAACTCCCAACGGTCATCACCATCCTCCATATAATTATGACCTACACTTTGGTCTAATGAAGTTGCTAATGCTTGTGTAAGAATTTCTGGTATAGCATCTTTTGATAAAGTTTTTTCTTTACCTTCTAAAATAGAAATACTTGATACTATACCATTATATACAGCTTGATCTTTCGCCCATTTCTCTGTTTCTTGTAACAGCCATTCCTCATCATCTGTTTTCTTTTTATATGTATGTAAGAGCTCTTCACATCCTTTAAGACTTAATTCATTTAAGTCATTTCTATTCGATAACTTTACTGATAATGATTCTACAGTAGGTGGTCTATTGTACTCGGTAAGATGTTCTTGAATTTCAGTAAAAATGATTTTTTCATTACCATCTTTAAAATATTCGGGTTTTAAAAAAATACCAATAACACTTGAATAATGACCATTATATATCAAATTCTCCAATATTAATTGCTCTGTTCTCATATTACCCTTTCATCAATACATCCATAATTATTTGTTTTTCTTTATCAACACTAATTGACAAGAACGGTTTATAATTTCTTGCTAATTTAATATAGTCCTTTGAAGCTGGATCAATCAATTTTTTTTCTATCGTTGACATAAAATCTAACATGAGATCAAGTGAAATAAATGTTTCCAATGATATAGTTTTAGATAAACCAAGCTTCATTATAGGTGGATGATTGATTCCCACTGCTGTAAACATTTCATCAAATGTTTTATCATACTCATCCATATACTTAGTGATTTCTTCAGTATCACGTTTTAAGTGAAAATGAAAATTATTCATTCTCTCTTTATACTCACTATATATATCACTATCAAATCTATCTGGATATGTTATGTCATTGGTAAATTGTGATAAAAAGAAAAATACTAAATCTTCTTTATTTGTAAATTGTGATCCAAGAGTATTGAACATTGCTCTTTGTACTGACCACCCTCCACCTTTACCAGCTAGTTTACTAAATTGTTTTTCCATGGAATCTTGATTCATATTCAATTTCCCATTATATTTGAAATAATCATACTCCCTTGTAAAATGAGCGTAAATAGCTTGATAAGTTTTCCATGCATCATACGTCTTCTGGTTGTTGTTCTCCACTCTTGGTCTCTTTTTGTTTAGTACCATAATTAAACTCCTTAAATACAGCTTCCTCAAGTTGTTTCATTACATCTTCTGTAAAGTACTTCTCGGGATCATTAATAATAGTTTTCTCAAATGCTTTTCCAGATGGTGTTTCAAATCTAGTTGATACTTTCTTAAATATTTCATACTTCTCAGCAATAGCAATCAAACCAAAATATTTATCTAATCCCTTTGCATAATCTAACATCATTTCAACCATTGACTCTTCTTTAGTCATCCTACCTTTAACTAGTTTACATCTAATGATATTACCAATAACTTCAGTACCATCTTTGTTTTTTCGTTTTCCCAAAGTAACAATAGTAGACGCTGCATATTTAATTCCACCACCACCAGAAATTTCTTTCTTTGGATACATACTACCAATTGCATCGTATGTATGATTAGTGATAATTAATGGAATATTATGTTTTGACAACATCAAAGCAAGAGTACGAAATGTTCCACGAATCATTGGAGCTCGTGTCATATCTCTTTTATCAGAACCACTCGCAACATCACCCATTTCTTTCATTGTAGAAAGATTTCCAAGCGAGTCAAGGAAAATCATTATTTTACCTTTTGCACGTTTACTATTTTCAATAATTTTAACGCATTGTGTTCTAAACTCCTCTACTGTTGCTACAGGAAACAATCCGATCCTATTTGAATCTAGTCCTCGTTCTTCAATCATATCTTTTGTTAAAGCACCTTCACTTTCAAAATAGATTACAATATTATCCTTATCTTGATTAAGAAAATTATTTGCAATACTTAAAGTAATAAATGTTTTACCTACTGCTTCTGATCCCGCAAAACAGGATATTTTGTTTGATGGAACACCACCATACATTGATCCTGATAATAGAGCATTTAAAGAATAAGATCCAGTACATATGAAAGTACTACAATCACCAATAATACCACTGGATACAACAGACGCCATATCATTTTTGCTCTCCTTAATCAATTGTTTAATAAAATCCTTTACCGCCATAATTTATCTCCTTTCATTATTAGTCATTGAATCCTTCACCCTTAATAAAATGTGAAAACCGATGTGATACTATAGCAAATAATAAAAATGTTAAAGTATCACTCTTGTACAATCCTGATTTACATTTATATGTCCACATAATTATTCCTTAAAAAATATTTCATCACTAATAGCTTTATCATCTACCCATATATCATATATAGGTTTACCACAATTAACAGAAGTTGATTTAACTCCCCATCCTGCTAATTGTTGTCTTGTAAAATCATTCCAATCTTTACCAGAAGTACTACCTCTAGCTGTCCAGTAATGTAGTTCATGTCCTTCGTCAAACAACTTATTCATTTTTTCTATTCTATCCATATGAGGTTTTGCTGTTAGATAGTTAGGTTTTGGTCGTTCTTGATTACAAATTGTTCCATCAATATCTACAATGTATTTGGTCATATATTTCTTTCAAAAAAAGGATTCAAGGCTACCAACATTTTCGTGTTTCCAACCAATAGAATTTAAAATATTCTTAACGGGTTGAAGAAACGACTTATCAAACTGTAAATCATAATCTATATACTTCTCTAAATCAAACTCTTTTGGTAATTCATGAGAAATTGCAATAACATTCTCACCAATTCTATTAGGTTCTTTAAGATATGCAAATTTAACCTTATCACCATTACGAATTAACTCATATTTATTTGTAAGATTTAATTCTTTTAAAAAATGATTATAAAGTAAAACACCCCTTACATGAATAGGTGTAGCTTTAATGTAAATGTCTTTTGAGGATGTATACTTGTCAAGGCCACGAACGGATCTAGGAAATGCTATATTACTAAAACTCAATTTTTTAAATACCTTACGATAATCATCAATACAACTTATTACTGTTTTTTCATCTGTATTAATAATAGTTTTAATCAATGACTGTAAATTATCTCGACACCATTCAGGTGTAGAACTCCTAACACTTTCAATACCCATTATTTTTAACTTGGGCTCTTTATATTTAACTCCTTCTGAATCATAAACATTCAGAATATATCTTTTCTTTGCTGTCCATATACCTTTATCTGCAATTACTTCTCTTCCCATCTGCATCTTTTGTGCATATGAATTTATATACAAATGGAGAGCTTGATAACTACGATTAATAAAAGGTTCAATTTTATCAATACTGATCGTGTCTAAGAAGGCAACAATTTTTGTAGCATCTGTTTCATCTGGTAATACAGAACTAACTAATTTATCAAACGTGATATATACACTATCAGTATCTACCGCAATGACATAATCAATATCCTTTGTTTTTAACAATTTATTAATATACTTGTTTATTGCCTTTTCAATCCATCGAATTGACAATTGACCCGACATTGTAATCGCTTCAGCCAAATCTGGTGAATAATAAAGAAAATATTTATTTGCACAAGCTCCATAAGCACTATTTAATAATATCTTTTTTGACATTTGAATATTATTAAATGTAGATATATTATTAATTACTTTCTGTTTATCTTTATAATCTCCGTTTTCTAATTTTTGTTCCTCCTTCAACATCTTCTTTTTATAAACTACCCTATCACTATACATCTTATGCATCAACTGTGGAAGAAATCCTTGTAATTTTCTTGTAAAATGTGTACCGTTTGGTGTAACTGTTAAATCTTTCTCTTTAAGATAATCAGTATTAAGTTTCTGTTCCAACAATCCATCTACACCAATATGTTTTGATTCTTCCGACACAACTCCTTTATATAAAGTTTCTGGACTTATATTATACTGTTGGATAAGGTGAGGATATAGAGAATTAAGATCAAAACTTACTACCCACTTGTGTAATCCAATATGTGGCTCTTTAACAAAACCACCTTCAATGGCTCTTGGTATACTTTCTTCAGATTTTGCAGGAGTAGCTATTTTCTGTTTTTTAAGAAATCTATAAATAATACTTTCCCACGTCTTAACAGGAGAAAACACATCTTCAAAATTAATACCTGAATCATAAGCCATAGTAATCACTAAATCTAATAGCTTCATTTTATCATCAAGTTTTTTCACAATTTCTACATCACGAATATTATAACTAATAAACCTCTGATAATCAGTTTTATATAACTCATACCCTGGTACTTCATCTTGATCTTTTCTTAAACCCAATTCAACTTTACCAATATAATCTAACCGATACGATTCTCTAATTTTATAAGTATATTTTTTATATAAATCAATATAGTCTAAAACTGAAATACCTGTAATTGAATAAGTTTGATTTTCTTGTCCTGCTATTCTCACATTTCTTTCATATATATTTTTAACAGGTGATAAAAGTTTAGATTCAAGACCAAGACTTGCTAATCTATTAATAATATAAGGAATATCAAAAAACTTAACATTCCATCCTGTAATGATATCTGGTATATTACCTTTCCACCAATCTAAAAACAACTCCATCATTTCACGTTCATTATCACTTTTTAAATAAGTTATAGATTTATCTGCTTGATCAGGAATATAATCTCCTGTACCAAAGGCATAATATTTGTCTTCAATATTATCATAAACCGTAAGTGAAGTTATAGCAGAATTTGCTGTCCGAATATCAGGAAACCCATTATCAATAGATGTTTCAATATCAATATTGAATATTTTTATATGTGAAGTGTCCCATTTGAGATTAGTATATGTTTCGGTTATATATTGTGAAACATAATTACGACTACCAAGAATAGAATAATTAACAGTCCCATCATAAGAATCAACAAACTCTCTACATTCTTTAATAGAACTGAAAGTATGTGATCCTAATGGCTTATTATTTAAACTTCGATAGTCTGCTTTGTCTTCCGGAGCTGGAAGATATAAGGTTGGTTTGAAATTGGTATAACCGGCATAACGATTACCTTTGGCATCTAATTCGCGAGTGTAAATCCTATTACCGATTCTAGCAACATAAGTGTAAAATTTCATATAACCTCTATTTCACGGGAATCATTATTAACATTATATATTATAACAAAAAAGGTCCAACAAAACAAGGAACTACTACGGTACTACAATACCACTACCAAAGGCTTTACTATATTCATTAGCAATCACTTTACTTGGAGTTGCTACAATTAAAACCTGTTCTTCCTTTAAGGTAAAGTCTTTATCTTCAGCATATGGCATCCACGGACTAAAAGCTATCTTTTCATTATTTACAGGAATCATTACTACTGGATTTGACATTTTATGTGTTTTCTCATCATACTCTCCAATTAATTCCTCACCACTCACCAACTTTACTATTTTTATATTCACAGGATCATACTCCTTTAAATCTAAATTATTCATAATTAAATCACTTGCTATATTACCACCTGCACTAAATGCAAACCCTTCTAAACCTGTACAACTACTTAAAAATAAAAATAATAGTATTACATATTTATTTAAATACGTCATCTTTAATTTCTGTAGTAATTCTCTCCTTATTAGTCTCATTGGTTGTTCTTATACCTACATTACCAATACTATATTTTGCTTGTAAATCCCATTCAGACTTTTCCCCAAATGGTAAAATTTTCATCTGTCTAATTGATACTGTTGGTTGTGCTTTTTCAGGATGAATTAACTCAACTAAATCCCATTCATGCAAAAGATTTACAACTGTATTTCTTCGCTCAATATCATTCTCTGAAATGTTTGTTGGCTTACCATCAAGAGCAAATAGTTCTTTAAAATGAACAATATAATATTTACCTTGTTTGTGTAAGATGTGGCAAGATTGATATAGCTTTTTTTCTCTTCTTGAAGCTATTCCAATGCGTGTGAGGGTTTCTTTAACTTTGAGGAAGTCATCATCTTCTTTTAATCTCACTTCAATCATATCTTCTATTACCCACTTAATAATATCAGTCATTGTCCTAATCCTCCCAATTCAATTAATTTATAAAATCATCATATATATTTATAATATTAGGACATACCACCTTTATTCATCTTGCTTTTGATATATTCTATGTCACCATCATTAAGAACTGATAATGCTACTTCAGCTTTAGAATTACTATATTTAAAACACTCTTTAATCAATTCCATATTTTCAAGTTTCTTTCCCTTCACCCAAAACTTTTTTGGTCGTTTTTTCTTTGGTATAATATTATGAAGAAAGTCATAATGTAATTTCTTATCAACATCAGGATATCTATTTATCTCATTGATAATATGAATTAAATCTGGCTGATAAGAAATTGAACGATTAATAAGAAATTCTTTGTAATCTTTTCGTTGTTCAATATCTTCATCATACCCCTCTTTTACCATCAAGTCATTCGCATATTCAAAAGGATTCATTCATCATCCTCTTTTATTGGAGGTGAAATATCTGCTTGATATTCTTTAAAATGTGCTTTCAATGATTTATCCTTTGTTGCCCATTGTATATTCTTTAAATAAGCCAAAGGATGTTGTTTTTTGATCTTCATCTTTATTTCCTTAAGTGGCTTTTTAGATTGATTCCTAGTTGGTCCCTTACCAGTAAGGCGTGATTTATGTTTTCTAAGAAAATCTTCTTCCATTTGATAAAACTCACCAAGATCACCAGCTTCTTCTTTCTTCTTTTTATCCCTTATATCTTTTATATTGTCCTTCGTAACGTCATCGAGATTTTCCCACTTCTTCATTAGAACAGCATTTAAATTATGAAAAATACGATTATATAAATCTTCATTTTCTAATGAAGCAGCTAATGCTAAAACAAGAGAAAATGTTTTATTTAAGTCTTCTATATCTCCAAGATATTCACTATCATTATCTGGATTTAACTCCGTACTGATTAATTCAATTCCTCCATTAGCATGGACAACTAATGCACTATCATCCTTTGCTAATTTAATAATTAAATTACCATCTTCATCTTTCAACGGACCTTCTTCTTTATCGTCTTTCATTTTACTATCCTCCCTTATCATGTATTTATAACATTTCTTCATGTTAAATCCCGTCAAGGACACCTACACCACTTACGCTATCAATTATAGTAGACTTCATCTCATTTTTAATATGAGTATCTAAAAACCTTACATTTAACTCACCTATCCAATCCTTTTTAGGATTTGCAAATACTCTATCTAAAAAAAGAAGATTATCTGATATCTTTTTAGGAAAGAACTCTTGAAAAACTTCTGGTATACCACAATTCAATACACGTTGAACATTTTCAAGATATTCTAACTGAAGGTATAAATTATGAAAACCTATTGTAGTATTATATTTTTTAAACACAATCGTTTCTTCTAATTTTTTAGTTTCTTTATTTTCTTTCATTTCATAATAATTAAAGAAACCATAAACATCTTTAATATCAGTACATATAGGACAAGAGCACGGAAGTTTAAAATCTTTACTCATTTTTTTGTAATCAAAACTACTTGACCAACTCATAGACTCCATACCACTACCGACAACATACTTAGGACGTAACATATAATTGCCATATACACATCCTCTATTCCATGCTGTCGAATCATATGTAATCTGAACATCAATGTTCATTTTATTCAATAACAGTTGAAGATATTGAAAATATACCATACTCTCATTAGAAGTAACACCAAATATATGGAACCATTTACACTCTTCTCTGGCAAACTCACCATTCTCCATCAAAACTAACATAGCAGGAACAATACGACCTAGGTTACCTCTTGTGCCGCCTAGTCCCCATCCTTCAAATTTATATTTTGAAATATGTTTATACCAATTTTGCATTTCACTAATCTTACGACCTTGAAGTACATTTAAAATAGCAGCCTTACTATTAGTTCTGTTTTCGTGATAATACTTAGCAGAATTAACAGATAAATCTAAACACTCTTGATAATCTTTATAAGGTGATACAGGTTTACCATCTCGCATCATACCAAGAGAAAATGTTGGTCTATCGAGAATTGGAAATATATCACCATTCTTTTCACTCCATTCTAGTGCTACCTTATCAGTATATGTTTTATGATTTACTGTTTGTTGTGCTAATTGATATCCTCCACTATCAATAAAGACTGTTGCCTTTTCTGCATTAATCTTAGTTCTCAAATCATCACGTTTATATTGAACTCCTGCAGATACTAACATATACTTTGCTGCTTCAAAATCTTTACCATTATAATATGAATCAAAATCATCATTATAAATTCTCAAAGATTTCTTTTTATCAAAATCAGGTTGATAAACTTCTCTGATATGTTTGTCATCTTTTTCAAAAAAAGTCATTAGACCATCACTATAAGCTGGAATATAAATTGCGTCTTTCATATATTATTTCATCCCTTTCATTGTTTTGAGTAATGAAAATAATTCCATTCTCAAAGAATCATCATCCCTTAATATTCCCCTGACTACTGAAGTCAACATATCACTTTCATGCTCTTTGACACCTCTTGCTGTCATACAAAAATGTTCTGCTTTAATAATAACAGCTACACCTTTTGCTTCTGTTTCCTTCTCAATCATATCTGCAATCTGTTCCGTCATTTCCTCTTGTATCTGAGGTCTTGAAACTATCCAATCCACCATACGATTAAATTTTGAAAGACCTATTACTTTTTCTCCTGGAAATATACCAATATAACATTTACCCTTGATTGCTTGAAAATGATGAGCACACGTTGAATTAATACTAATAGGACCTGTCATGTATAATTGATCATATTGTTTTGCATTTGGAAATGCAGTAACTTCAGGTGGAGGAAAATATCTACCACGAAAAATCTCATTGACAAACATTTTAGCTACACGTTTTGCAGTATCTTTTGTATTGTGATCATCATTAATATTAATAGCTAGAGCTTTTAAAACATCCTGAAAAGCTTCTGCAACTTCACATTCAATAAATTTCACATCACCTGGCTGAAGATACTCATATATAGTATCATTTGCAAAATGTTTATGATTAGCTACAATTAATCTATTACGCAACTCATCACTAAATTTAGTATCCATCATCACATACTCCCTTTGTATATCGCACTATTAGCATTATGTTCAAAACATTCAACACTACTCAATCTCACTCTATCCTTTGTATCTGATTTAATAATACCCGATACATAATTAAATACCTGCTCTGCAAACTTTTCACAACCAACACCATCTGAAAAAACGACAATTCTTGCTAAATCTAATTTATCTAATTCATAAAATCTTACAATATCAGGATCATTCTTATCTACAGCTAATGTATGGTCAAATGTATCTTCAAGATATTCTTTAATCCACCCACAGTCACCAAAATCATAAACCCAATTTCGTTCATCAAGTTCTTTAGCTTCAAAGACAAAACGAAAACCCAGACTATAACCATGAAGTAAATTACAATGACTGTCTGCTTTCCATTGCCTAAAACAACAACTCAATCCCCTTTCATTACCATATGTTTTTGTACTCTGATACATCACATTCCTCCTTTAACTCTTTCCCACGGATACACAATCCATCTATACAGTTGTTCATGCAAATAATGTACTTTATCCTCATTTTTATTACCAAATAATGCTGTTAAACTGTAATTCGGATTATTATGAAATTCTGGTAATTCTTTAATAGCTCTAAAAGTTGTACCTGTATCATATACATCGTCAACTACAATCATCATTGGAAAGAAAGCAGGTTTATCTCTAATACTTTTATCACCTGTTAAATTTAAAAGCCATTCTGCCTTTTTATCATTACCATCCATATGTTGAAATTTAATAATACTCATAGGACAATCTAATAAATTACTTAAATGAGTAGCAATCGGTAACGAACCACGATAAACACCTACGATATGTGGATTAACTACATTAACATATCTATTATATATTACACCCATATCATTGTAATACTCATCATAATAATAATTATATTTTGCTTTAGAAGTCATAGTACCGTTTTATGTGTGAGGTTCATCATTTTTGCCATGGCAACCATTTGCTGTGACAACATTTTCACTTCTGAAGATTGACTATTTTTTTGCATTGTATCATTCATATTAACAATATCATTCAATAATACTCTTACCTCTGACCTGTCTTGTAACCACGCTTCATACGTTTTAGGTGTATTAAAAAATGGATTACCACCAAGTTGTTTTGATTCTGTAAAATACATACAAAAAGATTGAATAACTTTTCTTATAAGTTCTGATCTTCCTAATTTTAAATCTTTTGCTGCTTTATCTAACGCATTAAGAGTATCACTATCTATTCTAGTATGACCTTTTCTGTTATCTTTTTTACCATCATTAACCATAATAGACTTATTATTTACTACATCATTTTGTGGTATACCACGAAGACCGTTCTTACCTCGTTTTTCTCGTCCCACTCGTTTGTCTTGACTCATATCATGTACCCCATGTATTACCAAATAACTGTATATGTAATCTTGGACTAAACTTATAACCATACTTCAATGCTAAATGTGCTACTACATTTTCCGTATCACTACCATGACCTTTAATCACACCCGGACGTGGTACATCACCTGTTTCTGGCATTATATAAATTGCATCTATTTCAACTCCTGCATTATTATATATTTTGACTGCTTCCTCAACCTCTTTCATATTTTCTTCATCCCTTACTACAAATTTAAGATACAAATAAGAATGTGGCCATTTATTATATGATAGAAGTGCTTCTGGTACAATTGCATCTTCCCATTTTTCACCACTATTAGAAAGTTTAGGTGATACAGACCAAGTGACACCAGAGTTTTTATTAACACCAAACTTTCTAATATATTCTGGATAATTTGCAACTGGTGATGGTGCTGTTGTAGAATCTTTAGTAGGTTCAAAAACTTGAGTACCATTAGTTTCAAATGTAACAAACCTTGTTTTTAGTTCTGGACTAGTAATCAACTCTTTCAGTGCTGACTGAAACCCCTTTAACAAAGGTTCACCTCCTGTAATAACTAAATGAACACCATCATTCTGTTTTAAACATTCAGAAACGCCACCCGACATAGTAGCAAGGTGTTTTTGACCATACCAATCTGTAAGCCCATCCATCTTTTCAATGATAGTATCAATATCATCATTTTCAGCTAAATGTCCCCATTTCTTTCCCCAACTAAATGAACTATCACAACCAACATGTGGAGTTGGTAAATCATTTAATGTTTCTGCATATGGATGATTTTGATTATGTGGCATTTGTTCTGAATCTAGCCATTTTGATTTATCTTTATCTTGACCAAAACCAGGACACTCAAAATTACAACCAAACAAACGAAGGAATACAGATGGTACACCAACATACCTTCCTTCTCCTTGTAATGAATAAAACATTTCACTATATTTCAATTTATTCATACACTCACTAACTCCATTCGGTCAAACAGATTAAATTTTGGTTTAGGTAACACCTTTGGTGTACCTTTACCATACATATCTCTACTCTCATATATAGCCGCAATACACTCATCATCAGTTTTATATGCATGTTCTGCAAATGAAAGCATGAACCTGATTTGTTTTTCGTATTGTGGTAAATACCTAACCATTTGTGTTTTTACAGAATGACAATTGAAACACAAATCTTGTAGATTTTTAACCCATAAATGAGAATTACCACTCTTAGGATCATGATCATGATGTTCATCTTTATGATCCACAGTTAAGGAACATAATCTTAATTCTTTAGGTATATGTTTAATACCTTTACATTTAAACCCTAATCTTCCATCTACATTAGAACATTCCTCACCGCGATATTTTAAATAACCACCAAAGTGTTCATTCATTTTTTTATGATGTGCCCAACAAACACAACAACTTTCGTCCGTATGAAGTCCTAAATCTCGATGAGCTCTATATAATGGATTATTAGCAGATCTGGTATTTTGTGCAGGATTATGGCAATCAGACTCACAACATTCTGTCCTTACCGACTTATTTCTTTCACGACCACATTTACATTTAATCATAATATAGTTACTCAATTAATTATACATAAGAACATTATAACAAAAACAAATTACAAATACAAGGAAGAACTAGATAAACTCACACTCCATCATTAATTCAGTTAAACAAGCAACCATATTCACTTCTTGGTCTGCAACGAAAGCTGCTTTATAAGAATAATCTGCTATTAACAGAACCGCTTGTGGAATACTTTGTTTCATAAATCTATTATTTAACGTGTCATAGATTTGACGATACAATCTCACATGGTCATTATCAATGTTTTGTGCTACCCATTTCCTCATTACAGCAAAGTTTTTTCCTTTTAGTGCTACAAACAATTCGGTAAAATTCTCATCAGATGATTGTTTAAGAATACCATCATCAATAATACCATTTAAAGAATACTTTTGTAACTCATTAATAACTCTACGAAAATCAGGAAAAAACTTTAATACTAAATTTGCTAAAATCTTTTCTTCATATTTTACTCCTTCTTTTTCTAAGATTTTTACAACCATATCCATCATTTCTCTACCGAGAAGTGGTTTATCATTTTTATTAATTGTAAAATCAACAACCGAACACCTAGAATGTAATGCAGGAATAATTCGATTCTTAAAATTACAAGTAAATATAAAACGACAATTCTTAGAAAATTCTTCTATCACTCCTCGTAAAGCTGGTTGAACTGAATCCTTATTCATATAATCAGCTTCATCAATAATAATAACCTTCTTCCCACCTGAAAGACTTACAGTGCTGGCATAATTGACAACGGTTGTTCTCAAGGTATCTATCATTCGACCTTCATCACTTCCATTAATCATCAACCAATCACATTGTAATTGATTACATAATGCCTTAGCTACTGTTGTTTTTCCTATCCCGGGACTACCAGTGAGAAGAAGGTTAGGAATTTCACCACTATTAACAATACTTTGAAATGTAGTTTTAATTTCCTTTGGTAAAACACACTCTTCAATTTTATTTGGTCGGTACTTCTCTACCCATAATGTATTATTCATTTTTATTCACCATAATCCGAATCAGGTTCCAATGCAATCCAATATTCTAAATCTAACTTCTCATTCTTAAAATGTGCAATACCCTTTGATGAAAGAGAAACATCATAATCACCAGGAATGATTTTAAGATTTTCTTTCTTCAATAAAACATTAAATTTCGTATCAGTTTGTCCTACCTTTACCGAAATTTCATTAGAAGTATCATTCTTTTTATTTGCTGCACATAAATAAATACTCTTAGATTTATCACATCCCTTTAAATAAAGATCATGTAGTTGAAGAATAGTTGTTTTTTTATCTATCATCCTAAACACATCTTCTTTAATATTCACCTTAATACTATAATCGGTTACTGTAATATCTTTTTCCGGTGAAACAATATAATCTGTGTTTGCATAAATATACTTATCTTTCATAATCGTATCTGTTACTTTGATATGATTTTCTTCAAAAACTAATTCAGGATTATCCATAGTAGATAGATAACCTAAAAATTCAGTCAAATTATATATAGCGAATTGTCTTGGAAAATCTTCTACCACATTCGCATGTGCTAAAATATTTTTCAGCGAGTTCATCGTTTTAAGCTTTTTACCTGCATTAAAAAGAAGTGACTGATTAATTTCAGAAAAGTTTTTCAATATATCAATAGTTGCTTTACTCAATTTCATTATGAATTTCTCCTAGATAAATGTTCTTCAGTTGTCAATGGTGATGGTGTTCCAACTTCTTCTTTTTCTTTTTCTCCTGGCCAAGAGGTATTACCTGGTACTGGTTGTTCAAAAGTAACTGCACCAGAAGCTGATGCACTCGTATCATCAGAAGGTTTATCATAATGTGTTTCAAATTCATTACCAAGTGAAGGTTCAGTTGATTGATATTCCCGTACCTCGTCATCCTCCTTTTGTTGTTTTATTTGAAGAGCGTTTTTATAATCTGTTTGTGCTTCAGGACCAAACATCCCGTCTCCAACAGAATCTTTAAAATTCTGAATCAATAACTCAAAAACTTTTGGATCTTTTCTTGCCCAGGCTGCTGCGAATAGAAGTGCTGGATTTACATTACCTTCCCTATCAATCATAGGTAAATCTGGAGTAACACCTGCAATTTCTAATTTACCATTCTTCAGAATTTTTATACCAACATCACCAGGTCTAAACTTCAATAATTCTCTGGGCATATTACCACCTTTTTAAAATGTTTAAGTTACTGCCATTATCCCAACGGTACCCAAAAAATACATGACCATTATTAGGTCTTCTTCTGATAAGACCACCATTTCTCAATGGAGATAAATCTATATCATTATTTCTATAACGCTTTGGATATTGTTTAACCTTTTTATTAACCACATGTTCTGTAGGAAGAACTAATGGTTTATCTCTTTTAAATCTAAAAACTACACTTAACAATTCTAATCTACCAAACAATTCCTTTTTCAGAGTATGATTAAAATGTTTTTCAAAACTTTGTAAATCGACAACAGCTTTTATTGTAAAATTGGTCGTATTAACACCACCAAGTTGTGATGCTGTTGGACTCACTTTACATTGACCTTCTGTATCACACATCAACTTTTCATTATAACGATTATAATCACTTGTAAATTTCATAGGAAAACTGTTTA
>Ga0308025_1000671_pt1 | contig 17183 bp, 18 predicted proteins | sample Neamet422_FD_201298 | JGI IMG/M metagenome (GOLD analysis project Ga0308025, IMG submission 201298) | Marine microbial communities from water near the shore, Antarctic Ocean - #422 | ecosystem: Environmental > Aquatic > Marine > Unclassified | place: Southern Ocean | collected 2014-10-03
ACATAACAGTCCATTTATGAGGCCTACCGGCACTCATAATAATTATTAGAGAGCCGCTCTATTATTTTGGTTTGTAAAAATCTTTGCTCATAAGATACTGTAAGCATAGTAGTTTTTTTGCGTATTGCTTGCCCAATTACAAAAAAGAGCGGTTTTGGCTCCTTATTTTTAAAACAGAGCTATGCTGTATGGATAACCAAATAACTGGGGTTGGCTCATGCTGGGATCTCAACTTTCCCCCATTTTCAGCAATGCAAACCTCCATAGCCCTCTAAAAAGTATAGCCCCTTATTTTCAATCTGCATGAGGCAGGCACAAAAAAAGAGCGACTATCGCTCTTCTTAAACAGGCCGTGCAAAAACCACAACCAAAAATCAGCTATAGGCGCCCTATAAGGGGCTAAATAGCCTTAAATGATTTGCTATAGCGCCTATAAAAGTGGCCCAGTTAGCTTGTATAACCCAGCTAAAAACACCAAGTTTCCACAGATTAACAAGCTAGTGCTTTTGCTTATCTAACGCTTTAAGCTGTCCAGCCACGAAGTAGCGTTCGTTGATAACTTGTTATAACAATATTCATGTATGGAGAATTATTTGTTTATATCAAAATCTTTATCTAGCGCTCCTGATTCTTTTAATAGCTTTTCAAGCTTAACAACTCGATAAAGAGCAGCTATGCCAAATACAAAACCGATAATTCCTAGTGCATCCATATTAAAGATATCCTTCGTTTTAAGTTAGTTGAGACCTTTGCACGAAACCCAAATGTTTCATGTTAGGGAAGCCTCCATAGCCCTCTAAAAAGTATAGCCCCTTATTTTCAATCTGCATGAGGCAGGCACAAAAAAAGAGCGACTATCGCTCTTCTTAAACAGGCTGTGCAAAAACCACAACCAAAAATCAGCTATAGGCGCCCTATAAGGGGCTAAATAGCCTTAAATGATTTGCTATAGCGCCTATAAAAGTGGCCCAGTTAGCTTGTATAACCCAGCTAAAAACACCAAGTTTCCACAGATTAACAAGCTAGTGCTTTTGCTTACCCGTGGCTTTTTGGCGCCTTCGGGGATGCTCACCGGCGTGTTTCTAAGCTTTAGGCCTTGTATCACAAAAGTGATGCCTAAAATTAGCGTTACTATGTTAATAATCAGGCTAAAAATGGGGTCTGAAAACATGTGTGTATCCTTTAGGTAATACTCAGGTGGCAAGGGTGGTGCCATAAGCCACCCTATAAGGGTTTAGCCCACCTTTTTGTTGTGGTCTTTTTTACGGTAGATGTGGGCTTTGTTTTCATCATATAGGTATGAGTCATCAAAGTTTTCGGCATCTAATACGTGGCCCACTAGGATCAATGCAGTGCGGGTAAATTTCTTGGCGCGCACTTTGGCTACTATGTCACCTAGAGTGCCTGTCACCTTGTCTTGGTCTGGCCAGCTGGTGCGATAACACACAGCCACTGGGCAGTCTTCACCGTAGTGAGGGATGAGGTCTTCCACTATTTTGTGTATGCGAATGATGCCCAAGTGTATGGCCAAGGTCGCGCCTGTGGCGGCTAGTGCTGGCAAGCGCTCACGCTCTGGGAAGGGTGTTTTGCCTTCGTAGCGGGTTAGGATCACTGTTTGTGAAATGCCAGACAGAGTAAGCTCTTTGCCAAGCCATGCGGCGGAAGCAGCATAGGCGGTGACACCTGGGATGATTTCGTAATCTATATCCAGCTCTTCTAGGCGGCGTATTTGCTCGCCAATAGCACCATATAATGAAGGGTCGCCAGAGTGTACGCGAGCCACATGCTGGCCTTTGGCGTGTGCATCGGCCATTAGCACTACCTGTGCATCCAGTGCTAGGGCGGCAGTGTCTATGACAAGAGCGCCGCGCGAACGGGCTGTTTCCATGTTTTCATCTGGGATCAAAGACCCTGCAAAAAGCACTACGGGTGCGGCATCTAATAAGCGCTGACCTTTGATGGTCATTAGCTCTGGATCACCTGGGCCTGAGCCAATAAAATATACAGTCATGATTTTGTCCTGTGTTGTGCCAAGTGGGTAGTTAAAGCTTCTTTTTATAGCCGCGAGGGGTATAAACCCACTCTTTGGTGCCATTTACAATGTGCCTAGATTCGCTGTTGCCTACAGAGACCAAGGTAAACATGTCTACGTCTTTGGCATCTAGTTGATCCAAACGAATGATGTTTACTTGCTCTTCTGGGCGGGTAAGCTGGCGACCGATTAATACTGGTGTAGAAGCTGGGCGGTGCTGCAATAATATGTCGCGAGCTTTGTTAAGCTGCCAATCACGCTTTTTAGAGACGGGGTTGTAGAAAGACACTACAAAATCACCTTCGCCTGCTTTTTCAATACGCTTAAGGATGGTTTCCCATGGCGTTAGCAAATCTGACAATGAAATGGTGCAAAAGTCGTGGCCTAGCATGGCACCCACACGGCTTGCGCCTGCTTGCATGGCAGAAATGCCAGGGATCACTTCTAGCTCTACGTCCAGCCATTCTGGGTGGTTTTCTTTGCCTTCTAGCTGCATATCTAGCAGCTCAAACACCAAGGTGGCCATGGCATAAATGCCAATGTCGCCACTAGAGATAAGTGAGGTGGTTTTGCCACTGGCGGCTAAGTTTAGTGCCAAGCGTGCGCGGCCTATCTCTTCACCTAGGGGTAGGTCGTGGTGTTGTTTGCCGTCACATACGTTACCTAAAATGTCTAGGTATAGGCCATATGCCACTAAGTCTGAACTGGCAGCAATGGCACTATGGGCGCGTGGTGCTACTAGCTGTGCGTCACCTGGGCCGGTGCTGACGATAAATAATTTGCTCATGTTGATCTCGTGCTGTTTAGTATTAATTTAAATTAATTAGGATTAATCGTGTCCACCAATTGAGCCTGTGCCAGGGGGGAAAGCCCTAGCAATGGCGCAAGTGGCTTTGGGTGTTTTTAGCTTGGCTTGCAAAAGCTCTGCTTGGTTACCAGTGGCTTGCTGCGCAGACCAAAGGGCGGCAGATTCGGCTACGCCATAAACCCCTACAGTGTCATAAACATACTGTGATGGGTTTACTAGCTGGTCATTTACGCTGGCTAGTAGCTGTGCCGAATAGGTTTGAAAGCTTTTACCTAGGCTTTGGGCTAGCTCTATTAGGCCTTGTTCGTCGGCCTTTATGTCGATGCTGTTAATGCTAACAATGTCGCTAACGCTAAGGCCTTGTTTTGCGAGGCACTCATGTAAAAATTCAGCCAAGTGCTCTTGAGTGCAGCCACGCTCGCAGCCCATGCCTACGGTATACACTGGCTGCAAATAAGGCTGTGCGGTGGTTTTGGCCAGCTGGGCATTGAGCAGGTCGCTCACTTGGCGGCCCCATTCGTTTGCGCCGCCTTCGTGGCCAGACAAAAGTGGGATAACAAACTCGCCTTCTTCATCTAGCACCAGCACTGCAGGGTCGCGGTATTTATCTACTAACACTGGTGCCAAGGTGCGCACGGCAATGCCTGTGGCACAGATCAGTATGAGCCGCTGCCCATTGGTAAAAGCGCTTTGCACTGTTTCTGCAAATGGCTCAGGTTTTAGCTCAAAGGTGACAGGTGTGTGTGGGTCTTGGGCCAACAATAGCTCTTTTATATGCTTGCCTAAGGCTGCACCGGCATTGGTTAACGCAAAAATGCGAATCACGACTCGCGCTCCTGCTTTAGTATCACAAACAATGAAAAGTAGGGGCCAGCTTCGTTGGCTAAGGTAGACACGTTGGTTAAAATCTCTTCGTTTTCACGGCCTATGTAGGCTAGGTAGTTGGCATCTGCGGTGCGATTAGTTTTGTCTAGCGCCGCAAGAATGCGTGGCCTAGCACGGCCAGCCTTCATAATCACCACGCTGTCGTGGCTTAGCAGGGCTTGGGTAAGCTGTGCATCGCTATGGCGACCACTCATTACTACAAATGATTCTTGTAGCAGTGTTAGTGGTTGTTGCAAAGCAGATGCAGCGCCATTTACAGAGGAAATGCCAGGCACTACAAGGCATGGATGGGCATCACTTAAGCGCTCTAGCAGATAGCTAAATGAGCCAAAAAACAGCGGGTCGCCTTCACACAAAAACACCACAGACTTGCTTTGTTTTATGCACTGGGTAATTTGCTGAGCGCCCAAATCGTAGGCGGTGTTTGCAGCTGTCCGGTCTGTGCTCATGGGCATAGGAATAGCTACTTCTTCAGCAGGTGTGCTGCGGCTAGCAATGCTGTGGCTGGCGATGTCACGGGCTTGAGATGTGCCTGATTGATTAGACAAATAACAAATCACATCGGCACTTTGGATAAGGTAATGCGCCTTTAAGGTGATCAACAATGGATCTCCAGGGCCTACACCTACACCGTAAAACACACCTGATTGGGCTTTAAAATTATGCATTAGTTGCGTGTCTCATAGCGAAGTCTCTAAGGCTTTATGCCAGCTCATTAGGGTGATGGGTAGGGCTGGGCGCAATATATCTTGCCCTGCAATGGTGTCGTGGCGGCTAATAGCCACCTGTAAATAATCCTGGGGTGCTTGGCCAATAAGCAGGGTAAAGTCTCGAAGTGTGGCCTTGCTTTGCTCGGTCACTGCACTTGCTACAAGACGCCCACCAGGCCTAAGGCGCTGCCAAGCTAGCTGCAATATGGTGCTAAGATTGCCACCACTACCGCCAATAAACACCTTGTTTGGGTGTGGTAGTTCTATAAGGCAATGTGGGGCTGTGCCTTGGGTTATGAGTAAGTTGGCGCTCACTCCAAAGGCTTGCATATTGGCTTTTAGGCAGGCTAGGCGTTGGCTGTGATGTTCAATGCCATAGACGCAGCCTAAAGGATTCCAAAGCGCCCATTCAATAGCAACACCGCCACAGCCTGCGCCTATGTCCCAGGCGATATCTTTGGGTGAGGGGGCCAATAAGCTTAGGATGTTTAGCCTCACTTCACGTTTGGTGAGTAGGCCTTTGCCAGATTCGCCATCTGTCACAAAGTGAGCATCGGGTATGCCTGGAAAGCTAGGCATTAGATTGCCTTCGCCTAAGGTGCGCACTACCGTGACGTGAAGGGGGTCGAAGCTAGCAGTAGATTGCGCTAAGGCTTTTGCTTCAAACTGCTGACAATGTTGATCATGATAGCCTAGGCGCTGACACACATGCATGATGGAGAGTGGCAAGTTTGCCGCTACCAAGGCGCAGGCTATGGCTTGGGGGTGGCTGTGTTTGTCTGTAAGAATCAGCAAATTGCGATGGGGCTGTAAGTGTCTGTTAAGCTGGTCTAATGGCCTGCCATGCAGGCTTACAAGCTGTGCATCTTGTAGTGATAATCCAGTTAGTTCGCAAGCCCCTTGTAAGCTTGAAACGCCACTAATGCATGCCACTTCATAGCCTGTTTTTGGGCCAAATGTGCTCTGTAAGTATTTACCAATGCCAAATAAAAGCGGATCACCAGAGGCCAAAATCACCACATGTTCAAAGCCCTTAATGTCTTGGGCTATGTGCTTAAGCTTGGGCAAAGGCAGGCGAGCTAAAGCTGAGCTTTGCGCCACACTTGGCTCAATGCTCTCTAGCTGTCTTGGCGATCCCATCACGCAGTCGCAAGCAAGTAAGGCGCTAAGGGCTCTTTGGTTGAGTAATGGCGGCTGGCAAATGCCTAAGCCAAGCACGGTGATTTTGGGCATTAGTAGCGTTCGCCTATGTTGCAGCGCAGCAAGGCATTCACTACCGAGGATGCAGCGGCGCTGCCGCCTTGGCGGCCTAGCAAGGTAATGCACTGGATGCCTAGCTCTTGATGAATGTCCCAAAGGGCTTGCTTAGATTCTGCAGCACCCACAAAGCCCACTGGAATACCCACGATCAAGGCAGGCTTTGGTGCACCTGCTTTGATCATTTCTAGTAAGCGAAACAAGGCAGTGGGGGCATTGCCTATTACCACTACGCTGTCTTTTAGCTGATCACCCCACAGCTCTAATGCTGCCATAGAGCGGGTTTCGCCACGCTCTTTAGCCATAGCTGCGGTGTCTTCATGGTTTAGGTAGCACAGTGGTGGGTTTTGAATCATGCGCTTGGTAATGCCTTGCTTTACCATCTCTACATCACAAAAAATGGCGTTTTGGGCGGCCAGGGCAGCACAGCCTGCAGCGCAGGCATTGTCACTGATGCGCATTTGCTGCGCTACGCTTGGGTCGCCTACACTGTGCACCACCCGCATTACCACTTGTTGGGCATCTTCACTTAGGCCTGATAAATCCGTTAGCTGTCGAATTTGGCGAAAGCTATCTTGCTCAATAGCGTGTGGGTTTGGCTGGTATACAAAGCTCATATCAAAAAAACCTAGTGGTTATGGCTGTGGCCATGGTGAGTTTCTTTCAGTGCTACAGGCGTGTTTGCCCATGCCTGTAGTTGGTGTATCAATGCATCAAAATCTTCTACTACAGGGCCTGTAACCTCTGGGCGCTGTAACATAAATACCGGCACCTTTAGGGTGCGTGCAGCGCAAAGTTTGGCTTCTGTAGCGCTGCCACCGCTGTTTTTGCTAGCGATTACTTGAATCTGATGCTGCTTCAACAACGCAAGCTCGCAAGCTTCATCAAATGGGCCTATGGCTTTTATCCAGCTGACCTGACAGGGTAAACTATGAGCAGGTGCTACGGCGGTGCGCAGCCAAACTTGTTGGTCTGCATCTAATAAAGCCAGCTCTTTTGCGCTCACTTGGCCTAGTGTGAGCAAGGTGCGCTGATAGCCAGAAAGTGCACTTAAAAGCTGTGCGCGGGTGTTAAATAAGCGCCAGTCATCGCCTGCTTTTTGCTGCCATGTAGGCCGTAAAAAACGCCAGTAGTGGATGCTAAGCTCATTACATGCCTGTAGTGCATGTTGGCCCATGGTGGTGCTAAATGGATGTGTGGCATTCACAATGGCATCAATATTTTGGGCTTTGCAGTAGGTGGCTAGGCCACCAAACTGGGTGAAGCCGCCACTCACTACTTTGGCTGGCACTTGGGGCTGGCGCACTAGGCCTGCTACGCTATACACTAGCTCTAACTCAGGCTGGGCTTGGTGCATGTGAGTGGCCAAATGGCGCGCATCGGCTGTGCCACCTAAAATCAATAGTTTCACAGCACCGTCTCTTCACTAAACGCGCTAGCCAATAGTTTGCCTTGCCTGTTTACTGCAAACACTTCCAGCTGCACTGAGTTTGGCACTGTGGTTTGGGCAAAGCTTAGGGCGTTTTGGCACACCGCATCGGCTAAATCTATGCCTTGCTTTTGGCATAGGCCTAATGCTTCTAGGCTGGTATTGCAGGCTGCTATGGATGTGGCCAAAGCTTCATCTGCGCCTAGCGTGCGGGCCACGTCTGAAAGCTTGGCTAAGTTGATAGATGAACGGCTGCTATGCAAATCTAAATGGCCATCGGCAAGCTTGCTTATTTTTCCAAAGCCGCCGCAAATAGTCACGCGTTTAACAGGCGCCTTTTTTAGGTGTTTCAGCACTGCACCTGCAAAGTCTCCCATTTCGATAAGCTGCATGTCATGCAGCCCATAATGCTCACTAATAAAGGCTTCACTGGCATTGCCGGTGGAGGCTGCTACATGGGCATAATTGTTTGATGCAGCTACATCTAGGCCTTGATGAATGGATGCAATCCACGCACTGCAAGAGTAGGGGCGCACAATGCCTGTAGTGCCCAAAATAGACAAGCCACCCAAAATGCCTAGGCGGCCATTCATGGTTTTTTTAGCGATTTCTTCGCCGTTGACCACGCCTACGGTCACTTCAAAACCACCGGTGTATTGGTAAAACGCACCAAGGCGGGTGAGGTGATCAGTCATCATTTGCCTAGGCACAGGGTTGATGGCGGCTTGGCCCACCTCTATCACCAAGCCAGAGCGGGTGACAGTGCCCACGCCTTCGCCTGCAATAAAACGAATGCCTTGTTGCTTACTAAGGCTTACAGACACCCAAACAGTAGCGCCGTGAGTGGCATCTGGATCATCGCCTGCATCTTTAGTGGTTTGTGCGTAGGCGCTAGTGCTGCTTCGCATCTCTAACAATGTCAGGGTTAGATCCACTTGCTTGCCAGCTGTTTGATTGGCTTCTGTGGCGTTAGGCCTTTTAACGGGCAGGGTGACGCTAACACTGGTTTTCTCTACCTTACCAAGCAACAAGTGACCCACAGCCAAACAACAGGCCGTAGCGCAAGTGCCGGTAGTTAAACCGGTGCGCAGGGGCTGTTTTTGTTCGCTAGATTCGGGCCACATAAGCTAAATTACCCCGGCGTCTGTGCTAGTGGGTTGGCTGGCAAGGGCTTGGTAAACAGCTGCGCCACTGCTTCTGGATTAGAAGGAAAGAACAAGTGTAAGTAACTAGCAGTTAAGCCTTGCTGGCGATAAATAGACTCACCAGGTGCTGGGTGACGCTGGCGCTTGCCATGGGCAATGGGTGCTGGCGTGTTTTGGCTACGCGAGCGGTGGTGAGCATGGGCGCGCACTTCGCCTTCTGGCAGCATGGCTGCTTGCATGCCTTGGCAGCCACGCTTGCCGCGCATGGTGCCTTGGCCTTCTAAAATGCCAGCCATGGTATGGGTGTTTTCATCTAGGTCGGTTAAGTCTTCTAGGCAATATAAAAAGCCGCCACATTCTGCCAAAATAGGCTTACTTTGGGCGTTAAATTGGCGAATGTCTTCTAACATGCTGCTATTTTTAGACAATTTCTTGGCGTGTAGCTCTGGGTAGCCGCCTGCAAACCACAATGCGTCTACTTCAGGTAAATGAGCATCATTTATGGGTGAAAAATAGCTTAGCTTGGCCCCCATGGCTTCTAGTAAGCGGGTGTTGGCGCTGTAAATAAAGCTAAAGGCGGCATCACGGGCAATGCCTATTTTGGTGCCAGCCAAAAGCTTTTCTGGTGGAGCTATGTCTTGGCTAGCAAAAGCCACGGCAGGTGGTAAATCACAAATAGCTTGTTCGCCAAGCCATGCTTTACCTAAGTTGAAGCGTTGCTCTAGCTCTTCACGCACTTCGTGGGCCTGCACCAAGCCCAAGTGGCGCTCTGGCAGTGACACTTCTGGGTCGCGTGCTAGGTTGGCTAGCAGTGGCATGCGGCCATCTAAGGCGTCACGGATCAGCTGCGCATGACGCTGGGTGCCGCAATTGTTGGCAACTAGGCCATAAAATTCAACATCGTCTCTAAAATTCGCCAAACCCAGTGCCACTGCGGCAGCGGTTTGTGCCATACCCTTTACATCCATCACTAACGCCACAGGAATGTTGAAGGTGGACGCTAGGTCTGCACTTGAAGGCTCGCCATCAAACAAGCCCATGGCCCCTTCTACCAAAATAAGGTCGGCAGTTTGGGCAGCTAGATAAAACTGATGGCGACAATAGGCAGCTCCTGCCATCCATAAGTCTAGCTGGGTGACAGGTTGGCCAGAGGCCTGTTCTAAAATCTGTGGGTCTAGGTAATCAGGCCCCATTTTAAACACCCTCACATTGCGGCCTAGGTCTCTATGGTAGCGAGCTAGGGCGCTGGTGATGGTGGTTTTTCCTTGGCCAGAGGCAGGCGCCGCCAAAAATAATGCGGGGCAATGGGCTACGGCGGTTTCAGAAGTGATCGATGTCATTAATATTCTATACCAGCTTGAGCTTTAACACCGATGCGAAAGGCATGGCCGTCATCTTTTACAGTGCTAATAGTGTCGGCGTATTCTACCAGTGCTTCAGGCATCACTCGGCCTGTAATCATCACAGTTTGGTGATGTGGGCGCTTGGCTAGGGCTTCTAATACCGGCTCTAAAGGTAAGTAGTTATACTTAAACACATAGGCCATTTCATCAAGCACCAGCATGTCTATGCTAGGGTCTTGTAATAGGCCCAAGGTAATGGCCCACGCTTTTTCTGCAGCGGCAATGTCGTTAGACTTATCTTGAGTTTCCCAAGTAAATCCATGGCCCATTACGTGCCAGTCTAAGCCTGGATAGTCTTTAAAAAACTTATATTCGCCGGTTTCAACACGGCCTTTAACAAACTGCACCACGGCTGCTTTTTTGCCATGGCCCAAGCAGCGCATCATGGTGCCAAAGGCAGAGCTGCTTTTACCCTTGCCGTTGCCACGTAACAAAATAGTAACGCCCCGCTCTTCTGTAGCTTTAGCGATGCGAGCATCTATAACCGCTTTTTTAGCTGCCATACGTTCTTCATGGGTTTTACTCATTAAACAAGCCTCGCTTGGGATAAGGTTAGATATTTTGCGTTTAAAAGCTGTGCTATTTGTTGGCCACGGCCACGCTTTATTTGGCCTTGCTCAGTGTCTACTAACACGCTCTCACCTATTAGCTTAAGGCCAGATAAATCTTGTTGCACACGGCCATCGGTGATAATGGTGTTGATGATTTGGGTGGCAGGGTTACGCTTAAGTAGCCGTGCAGCAAACGCACTAGCATGCACAATGGCTTGTTTTAGTGGTGTGCCACCACCTGCGCCAAGGGTGTTGAGCAGTGGGGCCATGGCTTTAGGTGCGCGGCCTTGGCTGTATAGTTCTGACACTTGGTCATTACCAAAGCCTAGTAATACCAGCTGCGAACGGGCCAAATAAGCATGTTGGGCAATGCCTGCAACCAAACCTTTGGCTTGGCTTTGGCCATCACCGTTTAAGGTGGATGCCGAAGTATCAAGTAATACCAGATGCATTACTGGGTCTGCACCGCGCTTGCGCCGGTAGCGTAAATCTATAGCGGTGGCTTTATTACGGCCCGCGATCAAACTTGAAAACCAGTTAATACGCTTAGACCAGGCTTTAGTGGCCCTGCCATTGCCTTGCCCATGTAAGCCTTTGCTCGCACTTGCCATGGAGCTTGAAGCTGCTGTTTGAGTGGCTGGGCTGGCGTTACTATCAGCTATATGTCGCATCTGACCTGTGGTTTGGGTGGTGGGTGGCATTTGCCCCCAGTCTTGCTCTGCTTGTGGTTTGCTGTGGTTTGGGCGCTCAAAAGGGGGCGGGCTAGCAGGTGGCGGCTGGTTAGGCGAGTCTGGTGAATTAGGCGTGCTGGGGGCGTCATGGTTGCGGCGATGCATTAATACCAGCTCTTCCACGGCATCAATGTTTTCTATGGTTACAGTGTTTGCTTGTTGCAGGGCTGCATGTGCTTGGGCAGCACGTAGCCACACCAAATCGCCACGCACGCCATCTACGGCCGCGTCCACACAGCGCTGAGCAATTTGCAGGCGCATTTCATCACTAGCACTCACTAAGGGAAGCTGGGCTTGGGCGTGTTGGATCTGGGTGCGCAAAGCCTGTTGTTGGCCTGCATAAGCAGCTAAAAAAGCGCTAGGGTTGGCGTCAAAGCTTTGACGGCGGCGCACAATTTCCACTCGCTCAAGGGCGGTGTAATTGTTTTCTAGGGCCACACCAAAGCCAAAGCGGTCTAAAAGCTGCGGGCGTAGCTCACCTTCGTCGGGGTTCATGGTGCCCATTAGGGTGAATTGCGCATCATGCTGGTGGCTGATACCGTCTCGTTCTATGTGGTTTACGCCGCTGGCGGCAGCATCTAATAGCAAGTCTACTAGAGCATCTGGCAGCAGGTTCACTTCATCTACGTAGAGCAAGCCATTATGGGCTTTACTCAACAGCCCAGGTGCAAAATTCACTTGCTGTTCACCCAGCACTTTTTGTAGGTCTATAGTGCCTGTGACCATCTCTTCGCTGGCACCCAAAGGTAAGGTAACCATTTTGCTTAGGTTGGCAATGTTTAGGTCTGCTAAGCTGCGAGCTAAGGTAGATTTTGCGCTTCCACGGGGGCCACTTACCAGCACACCACCAATGGCAGGATCTATCGCCAAAAGGGTTAGAGCCAGCTTAACAGGTGCTTGGCCTACCACCGCAGTAAAAGGGAAATTTGATTTGAGCATAGAAAATATCCATCGCACCCACCGCACGATTGTTGTGAAATCTAGTGTGCAAAGCTGCACATTATTAGGTTTCTTGATTATATGTTGAGAGGCTGGTATCGGACTAAATCGCCTAGCGATTAACCGTTGCGGGGGCAGTGTTGGCTCAAGACCGGTTTGCCGTAATCTTGTCCACGCTTCCCATTTAACTGCCCGTTCACCAAGCAGAACCACTCATTTGTTACTATTGTAGGCTTATATTGTGCAGAATAATACGTTTATCAGGCGACAGGTTGCTTGGGTGCGGCCTAGGTGTATTCATAGTCGCCATAGGGTGAATTAGGGAGTGGGTTTGCTGCAAAGCTAAGCAATTATTTACCTTGGTCTTGGCCTAGTGCTTTAAGCCTGCGTCTATCATCACGCCAGTCGCTAAGGCGATACCAGGCACTCGCAGCCATCATGTACCAAGGGTAGCCATGATGGTAAATGCGGCTTTGTAAGGGGGTTTGCTCAAACACCGAATGTGTTTGATCAGGCTGGAGCATTTTTAGGGCTGCTTTGTGGCCCAAATAAGGCGCCATAGCCACGCCGTTGCCACTGTAGCCCATGGCATGATGAATGCCATTGTGGCACCCTATACTAGGCAATTTGCTAAAGCTAAAGCCAGTAAATCCTGTCCAGCAGTGGCTGATTGGAGTGTCCTTTAGGCTAGGAAATATTTCTGTTAATTTAGCTTTTAGGGTGGGTAGCGCTTGTTGTGGTGTGATGGCATGTAAGGCTGCGCGGGAGCCTAGCATAATGCGTTTGCCACAGGGTGTGGCACGGTAGTAACAAAACCGCTGTCGGGTTTCTACCATACAATGGCCACCTGGCAATAAAGCCTGCACCACATCTTTGCCTAACTCTTGGGTGACAATAATGAAGCTTGGCACCGGCATCACCCGTTTTGCAAGAAACCATGACACCTTAGGCTGTGTGTAGCCGTTGGTTGCCATCAGCACTTGTTGGCAATGTATCTGTGCGCCTTGTGTGCTCACACAAAAGCCATCTAGTTTAGCTTTCACACTATTTGCTGAGTGCTCACCAAACACCTGCACGCCTGCGTTTAGGGCAAGCTCTAGTAGCCCATGATGTAATTTTTTGGGCTGCACACTGGCATGTTGTTGATACAATAAACCACCAAAATATAACTCCGTTTGAATGTGCTTAGGCATTTCATCGGGGGTTACCATGCGAGCAGAAAAGGGCTGTATTGTTTGTAGATCTGCATTGGCATTTTGCATGGCAGTATAATCAGTAGGCGTCCATGCAGTGCGCAAGCGCCCACATGCTTGCAGGTCGCAGTCTATATTGTGCTCATTAATCAGCCCCTTGGTATAGGCTAGGGAGGCATTGGCTTCGCAATGCAATTGATCAGCAATGGCCTTGCCATAATGCTGCTTTGCATCTGTTACAGACACCTTGTGGCCAGAGCCCAACATGCCGCCATTGCGAGTGCTGGCTCCAAAACCGATAGCTTGGCTGTCTAGCACAACCACGGTACGGCCAGCTTGCGCTAAAGTAAGCGCTGCGCTTAAGCCAGTAAAGCCTGCACCCACAATCACACAGTCGGCTTTGGTTGGCAGCGTTTGGGTGTTACGATGTTGGGGCTGATCTTGCCACCAGTAAGGTGTAAATTGGGTCATTATTGACAACTATTTTTATTATTGAGTTAACACCATGCAACAACTTTACCCAGAACTCAAATCTTACAGAGAGTTTTTCTTGCCTGTATCTGATGGACACAGCCTTTATGTAGCGCTGTGTGGCAACCCCGACGGTATTCCTGTGGCGGTAATGCATGGTGGGCCAGGTGGTGGCTGTGGCGCTTCGTCGAGGCAATTTTTTGACCCCAATGACTATCACATTATTCTAATGGACCAGCGAGGTGCTGGGCGTTCGTTGCCCCATGCCAGCTTGGAAGCCAATACTACACAGCACTTAATTAGTGATTTTGAGCTGTTGCGGCTAGAGCTAGGCATATCTAAGTGGCTTTTGTTTGGTGGCTCTTGGGGCTCTACATTGGCTTTGGCTTATGCTCAGGCCCACCCATCACAGGTGTTGGGGCTTATATTAAGGGGCATTTTTTTAGGCCGCCAAAAAGATGTGGATTGGATCTATGAAGCTTCAGGGGCTAGCCGCATGTTTCCAGACTATTGGAAGGTTTTTGAAAAGCCGCTACTAGGCACTGATGGGCAAGCCACTAAGCAAATGGTTAATCGATATTACCAATTGTTATGTGGCAAAGATGAGCTAAAACGCTTTGCCGCAGCCAAAGCATGGGCCACATGGGAAGCTAGTATTGCCACCTTAGATCCTAATCCACATTTGGTTAGCGGCTTTGCAGATGGCCATTTTGCCCTAGCGTTAGCTCGCATTGAGTGCCATTACTTTGTCAATAAGTGCTTCTTTGAACCAGATCAACTATTGAAAAACATGTATAAAATCAGTCATTTGCCAGGGATTATAGTGCATGGGCGCTACGACATGATTTGCCCATCTGAGCAGGCTTTTGAAGTGCATGAGGCTTGGCAAGAATGCCAATTAAAGATAGTGCGAGATGCAGGCCATTCACAGCAAGAGCCAGGCATTGTGGATAATCTTATAAAGGCCACACGCCATGCTGCTAAGTATTGGTGTAGCTGATTAAAAGGTAGATTAGTAAACTTAAAGTAGGAGTTTTAGTAATGCGCATACTAGTGTTTCAACACATTGATTGTGAACATCCAGGGTCTTTGAGGCAGTTTTTAGCGGATGATGGTGTGCAGTGGGATGCAATATATCTGCATCGTGGAGATAAAATACCAAGCTTTGATAATTATGACGCGCTGTGGGTGATGGGTGGCCCAATGGACGTGTGGGATATTGAAGAAAACCCATGGCTTGTGGCTGAAAAGGCAGCCATTAGGCACTGGGTTAAAGATTTACAGAAGCCCTATTTAGGCTTATGTCTTGGGCATCAGTTGCTTGCTGATGCGCTAGGGGGCACCTGTGGGCCACAAGCCATTCCAGAAATCGGGGTGCTTGAGATTGAATTGACCGATCAAGGCAAAACTGACGCACTCTTTGCAGGCACAGCCCACAAACAAAAATGCCTGCAATGGCACTCAGTTAGAGTAGCGCAAGCGCCAGACAATGCAGTAATTTTAGCTAAATCTGATGTGTGCGCTATTCAAGCGATGAGAATAGGGACTAACGCTTGGTCTATGCAATATCATGTTGAAATAGAGCCAGACACGGTGGATAACTGGGGTGCTATCCCTGCTTATGCCCAAGCTTTAGAAAGCACACTTGGCCAGGGTGCATTAATTGGTCTTAAACATAGTGCCGATAAAACCATGAGCCAATGCCTTAGCTGTGCAAAGCAAATCTATGACAACTTTATGCAAACAATGCGTTAAGAATGTTTGCAAAATATAGCAGGGTGTTTAGCCTGGTAAGGCTATCTTAACGGCAGACACTACAATAATGACAAACAATACCAAGGTGCCTAAACCCACATAAATCATGCGCTCTAAGCCAGACTTAAAGTCTTCTTCGCGTTTTTCATTGGATTGAATGCCTATAAGGCCAGCAAGCACACTTTGTGAATAACTTAAAAATGCCATTAAGTTAGATTTCTTCTTGGTCATGTTATTGTCCCTGTGATTTCTTTATATAAGTATAATCTAATAGATGAATTAAAGCCAGATTTAAGGCCTAAGGTTGCAGGTCTTTCATGTGAGTGCTTGTGTATGTAAACTTGCGAGCATATACCAAGCTAAACATAGCTTATGTTTTAAAATTAACCACAGAAATTACAACTATGAGCGGTCAAAGACGATTTTTAAAAGTATGGGCAAGAACAGTGGGTATGCCCATTGGTATTGATGACGATGATAAGCCAGAGTTTTTACCTATCGCTCAAACTGATGTAAAAAAAGCCCTCGCATTTAGAACATTTTGGGTGGTGTTACATGTGGTCACTTGCCTGCTTATTATTATAGGCAATGGCAGGGTATTGGCTTGGTGGTAGCTAGCCAAAGCTAACTGCGCCAATTTAATATATTCACAAAGGCCTCGCTATGAAAAACACACCTCACTATGCCCCACCAGCAGACGCTCAGCAGCGCTTAGATATAGCCCCAGTGGTGTGTTATCCCAATGCCACCTTACCTGCCTATGACAAGGCTTTTTATAGCAATTTACAAAAAGGCATGACGCTTGTCGACAGCATTATAATACCGCCCAGAGATGCCCGTAGCTTTGTGGTGCCAAAGGGCCATGTATTTCGTATTGTGAGTGTGGAAGGCCCCCAAGTAGGGGACCTAAATCTATGGCACAAAGATAATTTAAACGAACGGTTTTTTAGTGGTAAAACACGGGCTTTGCACGGCACTCATGTGAGCACTGGTGACAGATTATGGAGCAACCTGCCCTACCTTAGGCCCATGGCTACGGTGATTGATGACACGCTAGATTGGTATGGCTGGGATAGCTTTGGGGGCAGTGTGCATGATGTGATTGGCACCCGTTGCGACCCTTATACCAATGAGGCCTTAGGGCAGGACGAATACCACCACTGCTGCCACTCCAACCTTACGCGGGCGATGTTGGCCCACACTGCGCTGCCTCTTAACACCGCAGAAGCTATGGTGCACGACGTGCTTAATGTGTTTATGTGCACAGGCTTTACCCAAGATACCCACCAATATTTTATGAAAGCAAGCCCCGTAAGGCCTGGGGACCATTTAGCCATGTTTGCAGAGATAGACTTGCTAGGCGCTTTATCAGCCTGCCCGGGTGGCGATTGTAGTAGCGAGCACTCCAGTGATACATCTAAGTGCTACCCACTCAAGGTAGAAATATATCAGCCAAGGCAAGAAGCGCTAGCAGGCTGGTCTAGCCCTAGCATCAATGGCTATAGTCGCCACCATGGCGTGGATGATCAATCATGAAAGCCCTAATGCAGCGAGTGACCCAAGCTAAAGTAGAAGTAGATGGCCAATGTGTTGGCCAGATAGACCATGGCATTATGCTTTTGTTGGGGGTTGATAAAGGTGACGACCAAGCCAAGGCTGATCAGCTGTTACATAAAGTGCTGCACTATCGTTTTTTTAGTGATGAAAACGGCAAAATGAATCACAACGTGCAACAAGTGGGGGGCAATATACTCATAGTAAGCCAGTTCACCTTAGTAGCAGACACTAAAAAAGGCCTAAGGCCTGGGTTTTCTAATGGTGCATCTCCAGCCCTTGGAGAGCAAATGTATGATTACTTTGTGGCCCAAGCAAAA
>Ga0308025_1000677_pt1 | contig 17117 bp, 17 predicted proteins | sample Neamet422_FD_201298 | JGI IMG/M metagenome (GOLD analysis project Ga0308025, IMG submission 201298) | Marine microbial communities from water near the shore, Antarctic Ocean - #422 | ecosystem: Environmental > Aquatic > Marine > Unclassified | place: Southern Ocean | collected 2014-10-03
GCTTTGCGGCGCATGCTTGCAACAACGCGATCACCGACAACCAAGGCTCGCACATCTTTGCCATGGGATTCTGCAATGTACTCTTGGACAAGCACAGAACGCCCGGTAAGCAGCAGCCCTTGCACGAGGTTGATCGCCTCTCGTAGTGTATGGCGCAAGAACACGCCTTGCCCCTGTGTGCCTTGTGTGACCTTGATGACAACGGGAAGCCCACCAACGAAATCAACAGCTGTTTCAACATCGATGATGTCCCGAATATAGGTTGTTCTTGGGACAGGGAGTCGGTTCCGTGCTAGAATTTGTGATGCGTGCAATTTATCGCGGCTCTGTAGAATACCGCCACCGCTGTTCGCCGTCCAAATGCCCAACTGCTCAAGGTGGCGCAAAACAGCAACACCGTGTTTGGTGATCGAGTGGCCAATGCGGGGAATGACGGCGTCGAAATTGAACGGTTCACCGTTGTGCAACACATCAATTCGACCATCGGCTACAAACAACGAGAACTTCATCGGGTCCGCAACATAGGGGTCCAGTCCACGCTTTCGAGCTTCCTCAACCAAGCGCCGGGTGCTGTACAATCGCGGCCCTCGGGAAAGTATCGCCAGCCTGAGTCCGGAATCTGACGCTTCGTTGGCGTCATGACCTCCGTCACCCATGCTCATATCCGGCCGACGAAGGAACGCGCCTTTCAAGTGCTCGCCCGGAACAGGGCGATTCATGTCAGAAGAACAGGTCGAGGTCCCTGCGGCCGAGCCCGCTGTTGACGTAGACCAAGATGTGCAAGCGGAAGCGATGACCCTTGAACAGCGCCAAGAGGCTTTGAAACAGTCACGTTGGAATGTTTTTTTATGGCTGGGCATCGCTGTTTTGATGTTTGGCTTTGCTTTATTCCCAATGTCATTTGATGAGAACTATGATGGATTTACAAACTCGGCTGAGAAAGACATCGGCCTTGTCTGGGGGCCTTCCTTGCCAGGTGAAGACTTCATGGATGTCCCATTGACGGTCGACGCAAAGGTGCAAAATCCACCGGCGGCGCTCGATGTTCATCTTGCAGCCTATGCCTTAGAAGAGAAAGACTGCGCACAGAACTTGGGCACCCAGACTGAACTTGCCCGAGGTGGAGCAGACCACAGTTACCAATACGAATTGCATGAAGAAACACCTGTGGCGGGTGGAGAATACACGTTTGATTTCAAACTGGATCCTGGCCACTATTGCGTCATCGTTCAATTCGTCGATAGCAATGGTGCTAACATTGGAGACAGCCGCACGAGCATGGCCATCGAAGGCGCCGTCTATCCAAACCAAGTCATTGCCGGAGTCCTTGGCCTCATTTGCCTAGGCCTCTCTGCTTTTGCCTTCATTGGAGCGCAAAGGCACGGTGGATCCGTCAAGGAACTTCTTGAAGGCGATCTTGAAACCACTGAAACCAAGGTGCTTGCATCGATTTCAAACGAGCGAATTACCGCTGGCCCAGCAGGACCTCCAGGTGCTTCTGGCCCCTCTGGCCCACCAGGGGCATCAGGCCCAAGTGGCCCCCCTGAAGCAGCAACGCCGTCCTCACCACCAGAAGAACACAAGGTGGAAGAAACAGCCGTGGAGGAAACAGCCGTGGAGCAACCAGTGTCTGTTGACCCGGTTGGTGAAACTGGCGTGACCTATGAGCCGACTGAGAATGGTTTCTTCTTTGCTAAATTAGCAGATGGATCGTATGAACAGACCGTCTATGTTCAAAATGAAGATGGAAGTTACGCCCCGCATGAAGAATGAACGCCCCATGTTCGCGGTACAGAAACCGTACTTTGAGGATGCTCATCGAGCGCCACCCTTGAAAGGGATAGGCGTCACGCTATGGCTGGGGTTCAAGCATGAGCGATGATGTCACATCGACCTTGACGGTTGCGAAACTGAAGGCCCTGTGCATCATTAACGATTTGTCAGCCTCTGGAAAAAAGAGTCTATTGGTCGATCGGTTGCTGGAATCTGGCTTGTCCCGTGGCGAAGTCGGCCTCAAAGAAATCAAAACTGTGGCACCTGCCAAAAAAGCGGAGAAAGAAGTTGTTCTCTCAATGGAAGATGAGGACACCCTCACGCCCGAAGTTGAACCGGTAGAAGAGCTCGAGGAAGCCCCAACACCTGAAGAAGAGGATGATGGCGTTCTTGAGGCAGAAATCCTCGATGCAGATTTGGTTCCCGACGTGGTCAAGACAAAGGTTGTGTCAACGCCCAAGGCTTCGGCCAAAAATGCGAAACCAGCAACCTTGGTTGAAATCGTCAAACGCCCACAGGTCGCTGCCGCACTGATGGCCATCATCATCTTGGGTGCTGGTGGATATTACTTCATCAACAACCAACTTGACCCATTCACTGCCGACCAATTGCGCTACGGTGACGACATGCGCTACACGGTCAAAGATGGAACTTTCTTGGCGACCGAGGGGTTTGTTGAATTAGCACTCGAACAACTCGATACCGACGATGAAATTTGTAAAATTTCGTTGTTGTTTGAGGGCGATGGAGCCCTTTCAATCACCGAAGGCGGCAGCAGTCAGCTGTTTGCAGAAGGTTCGTTGGACCGTTTAGGTGCCGTGAACGCCAAGGGCGGCATGGGCGGTCAATGGTTGGCTGTGGAAAGCGTCAACAGCAATACCCTCGACAGTTTCACCGTTCAACGCCATTTAACAAACGCCTTCAATGGATGTTCTTCGACCTTCATTCGCGCTGACGGCAGTGCGTCTATTGTCACGAAGCAATACACCGAATTAAGGGAACAAGCCTCACTTTCAACCCATGCAGATTGGGAAGTGGATTTGCCTGAACCAATTGGACAATACCGGGGCACGACGGTGAGTTACGGCGTTGGTGGCCTGCTCGGTGGATTGGAATCACTCGCACCGGGTTTTGCCATGATGTTGCAACCGATCGAAGTTGAAGATTTACTCGGCAACAGCATGATTGAGGCCGGAGCAACTGGGAGCGGCAATGGATGGGAATGGCGCGTCATTGGCATCGATGAATTTTCCAACACCCCCGCGTGGAAAGTTGTCGCAACCCATCAAGACATCCGAACTTACTGCCTCGGCTCTGCAACCATGGAACTCTGGATCGAGGAAGGCAACCCCTGGGCTGCAAAACAAAAGGTCGATGTGGTCATCTCAAGTTCACAATCAAATCAACAAGATTGCTCAGCAACCTCGCAAATTCTCAATGATTTGGTCCTTCCTGAAGGGGAACTCGAACTGCATCATGTCTTCGAAAGAACCTCCATCACTCGGGGACAAAAGCAGTTGGACCTCGGCCGTTCCTACACTTCGAGGCCTCAGGCCAATCAACTGCAAATCGATGATTCCGAACTTGTCGCATGGGGTTCAAATGACCTTCACATGCCAGATGGAAGTGAGATGCGAACCCACACCTTCGAACAAGCAATCCAGTGCTTTGATCATTTCCAGGGAGCGGCAAGTGGCGCTGCGAACGCCCTTGATGACAATGGATACATTTGGCGAGCCACGACCAAAAACCCCGAACAAGGGAGCCAATGGAACATGTCCTGGGTCGCCCCTGATGAAAGCGCTGGATGGGTCAAGTTCAACCTCACTGGAACACCGAGTGAAAGCACATGTGAGTTCACAGAAAAGGGCGTCTTTGATGACAGCGTTGCTTTCAACAGAGAAGCAATCCCTGAAACAATGAATATTTCTAGCATGGAACAACGCCTTGCCAATGATGTTCTGTTCGACCAACTAAGTGGCGATGGTCTCTTCTTTACTGCAAACGGAGCCTACCAAAATGACGTCCAAGTTGGTTACTTGGTAGTTGTACCAGGTGGTGACATCAATTCGATCTTGAGCAACCTTGCCAGCGATGCTGACGGAGCTGTTTCAATCGACATGTCACGAACATGGGATGGAAACGATGGCTGGAGCAACCAGCTGAACTTAATCACAGATGCACATGAAGGCCGGCTGCTTGGATGGAGTCTTATCCAATCCCCTCAGTGAAGTTCAACCCCAGCGGTCTTGATTGTAATCCGGCGCTGGGGGCGCTCCTGCATTTGACAAATCAGGTGCAGATGGTACGTTTGCATATTGGGGGGGACTGTAGGCTGTTGGCTGGGATGAGAAGGCGCTCTTTTTGGGTTGCTTCGGTCCGGAGTTACGCGTTCCTATGAACGCTAGCAATGCTATGACAAAAACCACGCCTGAAAACACTAACAGCGTATTGGAAGTGAGCGTTGAAATCAAATCGCTCACCTCTGTGGCGTTGGATTGATCTTCCTCAATCACCGGAGGCTCCACTGGTGGTGGAGGGTTCCAAACGAGGTATGTGATGGACCACCTGACGCTGATTTGTCCACGCTCATCGATGAGTGTGGCGGTGATGAACTCTGGACCAACCGTGCCGTTGGTGTCGCAGAGGTATCGTCCAAACTCCGAAGCCGGGAACGTACAGTCAAAGGCTTGTTCTTCGAAGGTGAGCCCTGTCCCAATCAACGTGTTGTTCCTGTACCACTGAATGGTCGGATCGATCCTATCGAGGCTTTGATTATCAAGGGAAATCGAAAGCGAGAGTTGGAGGGTGTCGTTGGTAGCGTTCAATGTAAGGCTTCTAAATTGAGGTGAAGCCGAAATGTAAGCGGAGCGGTCGATGTCTTCGTCAATCTGGTTATCGCAGTCGTCATCTATGCCGTTCCAGCGTTCTGTTGCGCTCGGTGAAATCAGGCTGTTGTTGTCGTCGCAGTCGTTGAACCAGCGGTAACTGTCGCCGTCGCGGTCGAGGTCAGGGTACAATGGATCTGTGTTGGTTGCGAGCAGTTCGATTCCGTCAAGTAAGCCGTCACCGTCGGTGTCTGGATCAAACGGATCGGTGCCGTGTGTCAGGTATTCTTCCATATCCAACAGCCCGTCAAAATCCGAGTCTGTATCGAGGAAGTCTTCATCGATTTCTCCGTTGCAGTTGTTGTCCAAGCCATCCAATGTTTCATCGATGCCGGGGTTGATCGAAGCGTTGGTATCGTCGCAGTCTTCGAACCAATAATACCCGTCCATGTCCGAATCGTTGTCTTTGACAAGTGGGTCAGTCGTGTAAATTACCACTTCTGCACCGTCTTCAAGACCGTCGCCATCGGTGTCACTGTTTTGCCAATCCGTGCCATAGCCATGGTACTCTTCAAAATCATACAGGCCATCTGAATCGGCATCTGTGAGGTTGAAACCTTCGTCCCAAGAGCCGTTACAGTCGTCATCGATGCCATTCAACACCTCGAGAGCATTCGGATAGACATCTGGGTTTGAATCGTTGCAATCTTGGAACCAATAGAACCCATCGGAGTCGCCGTCAGCGTCGAAAACAAGCGGGTTCGTGCCATAGATGTACACTTCATCGCCATCAGAAAGAAGGTCGTCGTCCGTGTCGTTGTCAAGGGGGTCTGTCCCGTTCACGAGCACTTCTGTGCCGTCGTCAAGACCGTCCATATCGGTGTCTTCCGAGAGGGGGTCTGTCCCATACACGAGCACCTCAAGGCCGTCGTTCAGTTCATCATCGTCCGTGTCAATGTCGTAGGGGTCGGTGCCGTAGACATCTGTTTCATTGGCGTCGCTGAGGTTGTCGCCGTCTGAATCGAGGTTCAATTGTGTCCCGTGGAGAATCAGTTCCCATTCTTCGAGGATCCCCGTGTCGCCATAGCCTTGATCTTCAACCGATAAGGTCCACACGCCTCGGCTGTCTTCGCCCCAGTGTTGAACGGAGCCAAAGCGCCAATTGTTGTAGTCGCTGTTTTCGTCATCGTGTCTTTCAGAAAGAATGCTTTGGTGACCCGATGGGCTTGTCAGCGTGAGCGCCAGATCACCACGGAATGAATGCGGGATGTCGACGATGACATCCAGGTTTTCGATTTGAATCGCTTCTGTCACTGTTGTGTTGACCTCGATGTACCCCTCGTCCCGGTCAGGAATATCGAGATCGGTCTGAATGGTCCCCGAAGAAAGTGATATTTCTTCATCGGCGGTTTCCCAATTGACCGCCGCTGCGACCGCTGCTCCAGCGTCAATCACGCCGTAGCCGTACTTGTGGCTCACGAGGTGGCCTGCTCCATTGGTGGCCCAGGAAGTGTCAGTTGGATCGTTTTGTTTGGAAGTTTCGACCAGAATGTGTTGGACATCTCGCCATGTGAGGTTCGCATTTGCTTCGAGCATCAAGGCGATGATGCCTGATACGAGCGGTGTTGCAGAGGAGGTGCCGCCAAATGTGCTGGTGTAGTCGGTGCTGCTGTAACCGCCTGATCCTTCGATGTCAGTGGTGGTGATGCTCTCCCCGTCGCCGTTTGAGGGCGATGCGACAAGCACATTTGCGCCCGGTTCAGCGTAGTATGATTGCTGGCCCTTGTGATCCACAGCGGTAACTGCAATGGTGTACCGCAAGTTCGCATAGCCGTCCTTATTCGAATTGTCATCGTCGTCAAGTCCGTTTCCTGCTGCCCATGTAATGATGTTACCCAGACCATTTCTCCCTTGAAGCGCGCCTGCTTCAAGAGCTGCAAGCATCAACGGACCAGGCCCCTCAAGAGTCATTCCATTATCACTGGGGCCCCACGAATTCGAATAAATATCAATGTCTTGTTGCTCATGGCCCAAGGTATTGCCCTCACGGACGTCTGTGGTGCTGCATGAGATGAGTTGGAGCCCGACAAGGGTTGCTTCTGGTGCAGCGCCGGTTACACCAACGCCATTGTTGCCAGTTGCGGCGGCTACGCCGCCAGCAGCGGTGCCGTGAGCGTTGCCCGAAGTGGGCGTGGGATCATCGTCGTCGTTGCAAAAATCATAATCGAGGCTGGAATCATAATCTGTGAAGATATCTGGATGGTTCCAGTCGAGTCCGTCGTCAACAATGCCTATGACAACCCCTGCGCCCTTGTAGCTGTTCCATGCGCCTGTGATGTTGACATCTTCGCCGCTGATGCCACCGGTTTGACCGGTGTTGACAAGATGCCATTGTTCGTCGAATTTGGGATCGTTCGGGGTCCATCTTGGCTCCATTGACCGTTCTACAAGAGGGTAAGCCGCTTCGATGACCCCTGATGTCTGCCATTCATGGAGTGTTTCAAATGCTTCACTGGGCATCAAATCCACAATGCGAGCGCCGTCAAGGTGTTCGGCCGGTTGGCCAATCGCTTGATTGGAAAAGACGACCCACTTCTCAACTGTGGCCATATCGTCATCATCGTACTGTCCGAGGTCACTGTGGAAGGCAATTGAAGCGCGAATGGTGGCTGAATAGCCATCGATGATTGGATGATGCTCTGATGACGAGAGGGGGGCTCCTTGCTCAACGGATTCGAGTGGTGTTGCCAGAGCGGTTCCAATCATGGGCATCAGCATGGAGCAAAGCAACATGAGGCACATCCCTTTGACACGCATTGATTTCTGCTCCGCCCGTACCGTCATAATGCTACCCCTGCCTCGTTCGCTGCCGATAGAGAATCATGCCGTCTCCTCGGATTGCGTCAACCTCTGTGCCAATGCAGCAAGAGATTCGTTTGTTGTTTGTAGGGATCGGATGTATCGCGGGATGGTGTGCTTTGAATGTTCTAAATCATCCAATGTTCCGACCCACTCAAGGGCATATGTCGGTTTGGCCAACACGGCGTCTGAAGTGGAATGGACGGTCCATACGGAACACCCGTCCCCATCCTCGGAGGCGGTTTGCAGACAGAACATCTGAGGGAGAGATGAAGATGCACATCGAAGGTCACAGCGGTTTGTGTATTCGACAATGCAATCGTTGGTAACGAAAGCAGCACCCATCGATTGAAGCGCCTCGATTGAAGGAGGGTCTTCGGCACCGCGCTGAAACCAGACCAGAGGGAAGTGTTGATGATCGAGCCGCATGATCAAGTCGCGGACCACAGCTCTTGCCCGTTCAGGGGCCAAAAAGAGCACAACGATTTCGGGGACCAGCCCTTCGTCGAGGGAAGGGCGGATTGGGAAACCTGCCACCGTCGCGCCGGCATCGTTTGGATGGATCGGGCTGCAAGCCCAACCGCGCTGCGACACTTCCTTGACGGCTTGATGTGCAGGGCGCTCTTGATTCAACCCTGCCCCAAAAATATGGATGGAAGTGCTGGCGACCACACGTTCTTGCAGTTGCAAAGGAGCAAGTGATGAATTCCCTCCTGCGTCCATAGACCCTTCCTTCCCTTTTGGCTTATCAAAACTTGTACTGCTTCGGAAACTGATTTTATCTCCAGCACTTGGTTTCAAGTCGATGAACCCCTACGGCCGTCCATGGCAGATGCACGGCGACCTCCACACGACCGTGGCCACCTCCTGTGGTCTGCTGAAGACGGCCCCACGCGAATGCTTCAAGCGAGTTTCGACCGGTGGGTCGGTGCTGTGCTTGCTGACGACGGTATCGATATGCCGTTCATGGGCGGAAACGACGCCGTGGAAGCAACGATTGTTGCTCGCGCTGATGGCATCGTTGTTGGAACCGCTGCCATCGATCACATGTTGCAAATTTGGGCGCCTTCTCTGAAAATCTCCTGGCAGGCCAGCGATGGAAAGAAGGTTGTAAAAGACGATGAAATCGCATCGCTTTCTGGTGATCGCGACACATTGTTGGCAATGGAACGGAGCATCCTCAACGTTCTTGGTCAACTCTCCGGCATTGCCACAGAAGCAAAGCGCTGGTCGGCCATCGCTCCTGGTCAAATTGCATGCACTCGCAAAACCATCTGGGGTTTGATGGATAAATGGGCAGTGCACCTTGGCGGTGGTTTAACCCACCGTTTGCAAAAAAACGACGCACTGATGATCAAAGAAAACGACCTTGCTTCAATGCTCCAAGACATCGATGGGCATTCAAACCGAATCGCTCAATTTTTACAAGAAGTTGATGTTTCAACCTCCGGAGCGTTCCTCGAAATCGAAGTTAGAGAGAACAAGGAAGCGGTCATTGCGGCTGCTGTGTGGGCTCAACGACGCGAAGAGGGCGTCAAGAAACTCGTTGTGATGCTCGATAATTTTGGACCTGAGCGTTGCCAGGAAGTTGCAGCGGAACTCACCGAAATGGGACTGCGCGAACATGTCGTGCTGGAAGCGAGTGGTGGCATCGAATTCGAACATCTCGAACTCTGGCATGAATGCGGTTTGGATGTGTTGTCAACCAGTGCCATCAACAGAGGCGTCCCTCCACTGGATGTTTCGATGTTGATCACCAGCGCTTAATCGGGGTGCTTCAATGGATGAAATTGCTGCAGACCCGAGCCACCCGCGGTACCAGTCGCTCTTGCTCCGGCATCGGTTGGAAGAAGCTGAAAAAAAGGGGATGCTCGCTGGAAGTGCGATGATCGCCCACGGTCGCGGTGAAGCATACGATTACCTGCTTGGCGAACAAACGATTCCAAGTGCTTTGCATGCGACAAAGGAAGCACTCACAGCCCTAAAAGGGGCATCTCATCCCGTGTTGAGCCTGAATGGAAACGTGGTTGCTCTGGCTGGAAAGGAAATGCTTCAACTCGCTGCAGTGCTGGAATGCCCAGTTGAAATCAATATTTTCTACCGTACCCCCGAACGGATGGAGGCCTTATTGAGCCACCTCGAAGCCATCAGATCATCAGAGGGCATCGATGTCAAAATCCTCGGAGCCAAACCAAACGCCAAAATCCCTGGTTTGGAAGGGCCGCGCGCAAACTGCACCAAAGAAGGAATCCTCGACTCGGATGTCATCATGGTTCCTTTGGAAGATGGCGATCGATGCGAAGCCTTGGTGTCGATGGGAAAGACCGTGATTGTCATCGACCTCAATCCTCTTTCACGTTCAGCAAAAATGGGCAACATCACCATCGTGGATGAACTGACCAGAGTGGTCACGAACATGTTGGAACTTCTTTCACAACCCACTCATGACAATGGTGGACTGGCCTATGATAATGAAGCGGTTTTAACCGACGCATTGCGCCATATATCGACTAAATTTGGCACACCTGAGGTTTGAAACAAAGCCCTGTTGGCCGATGTGTCGGTTCTGAAATCAGAATTCTTCACTGAGTTTGGCGACCAAACGAGAAGAGATGCTTTGGCCAACTGCGGAACACGAAGCATCGCCACCAAGATCGTAGGTGAGGCCTTTGCCTTCACGAAGATGGTCGCCAACGCTTTCATCGATTAGGCGGCCGATTTGAATGAGTTCGTCCTCACCATTTCTGCGACCCAACCAATCCATCATCAGCTGGATGGAGTTGATCGTTGCAATCGGGTTGACCTTGTTCATGCCAGCGTACTTTGGAGCAGATCCGTGGACGGGTTCGAAGAAAGCGTGGTGATCGCCAATGTTTCCTGAAGCGGCCATACCCATTCCTCCCTGCAGAACAGCGCCCAAATCGGTTGCGATGTCGCCGAACATGTTCGAAGTAACGACGACGTCATAGGATTCTGGTGAGCGGGTGAGCCACTGCATGAAAGCGTCGATGTAGCCGTAATCCTTCTCGGTTCCTGGGTACTGGTCGGCGACCTTATCGAAGGTTCGGCGGAACAGTTGACAGCCGCGAGTGACATTGGATTTGTCGATGCATGAAACGCGCTTCACACCATCAACTGGTGCACCGTTTCGTGTCTCTGCGATTTCAAAGCCCATTCGAATCAAGCGTTCACTGCCGTGTTCTGAAATCGGACGGGGGTCGTAAGCAACTTCGCCCTTCAATCCTGGGAATTCCATGGATGGAGGTTCGTAAGGTTCTCGCCCTTGGGCGCGATCTGCACTGCGTCGTAGCAAGGAATGGTACAGACCTTCTGTGTTTTCTCGGAGCACCGTCATGTCGACCATGCCCGGTTCCCAAATCTGAGTGAAGCGGCCGTGCACCTTGTGCGGGACACCTTCGTAGAGTTTGATTGGGCGGAGGTTGGCATAGAGATCTAAGCCGCTTCGCATTCCAAGAATCACCGATCCGCCGGCGAGGTCGCCGTTGGGCAAAAGAGCCCCGGGGTAACCAATTGCGCCGAGGTAAATCGCATCGGCTTCATCGCGGCAGAATTCAAAGGAGCCTTCGGCCCATTCTTCACCGGTTTCGAGGTAATGTTGGCCACCGCATTGAATGACGGTTTGTTCAAAACCATGGTTGGTGTTGGCCTCAATGGCGTCGAGAATACGTTGAGCCTCAAGCGCAACTTCGCGACCAGTGCCGTCTCCGGGAAGAACTCCAATCCGATAATTTCCCATGCTTTCCGCCAAGGGCAACCCCTACATGAACGCGACCCCTTCGGATTTATGGCGTCACTTTTAGAGAACAAGGGGCTTGCTTTGCATTTGGCAAAGCACAGAGGTTTGTGTCCAGTGGAAGTTCTTCTTCGAGCAAGCATGAACGCAGTGAACCGGTTGCAGAATGGAAACGATGGTCGGTTGAGTGAGAAAGGCTTCATAGGCTGTCATGGGGGAGAGTAGAGAACATGAGCGACAAGCAAAACGAGGTGTCGGAAGGCCATATTCGTCTGGATTCATTGCCGCTTGAGGTGCAAAAACTTGCAGAGATGATGCAAAGCGTCGACCCAAATTGGAGGCTGGAGTCTTGGCTCGTCGAACAATCCAAAATGGCATTGGACCTTGTTTCCCTCGACCTCGCAAGGGAACGAATGGCTGTGGAACAACGGTTGCACCGCTTGGAAAGCATCGCTCGCAGACTCGAACCAGAAGCGGATGAGGCACTGGATCCATTGCAGCGCAATATTTTCGATTGTTTCAACCTCAACATCGTTGATGGGTTGAAGCGCTTAGGCTCACGCGCTGCCGAACCTATTTCCGAAACCTTACCCCAAAGCCAGATTGATCAATCGATGCATCCTGCAGCGACCTTCCTCGATCTCCTCCCCGACGATGAGGGCGATGACCCATTGCTTGCAGTGGCCTGTCAGATGTTGCTCGTGGTCGTTGAAACGGAAATGGGCAAAGGCGAACCATACGCCACCCTCGATGTGATGTTCAAGGGCATGAAGGAACACGGTGTCTCCACTGAAGAAATCGACGAAGCGATCGACCATCTCCTTACAATCGGGTCATTGCTCGAGATTGATGATGATTGTTTTGTCCCATCAGCTTGAAGTTTTACAGAGGGAATATGTGGGCCCCAAGGGCCCCCGAGCAACAATTGGTTATACCGTGCCAACCTATGTTTCACTATGGGAATCGTACGCTCACTTGTGTTCGGAATGTTAGCATGGATCTTTTTAATGGAATTACGAATGGATCAGGAACTTGCGCTTGGGGGCGCTGTTGCTACAGCATTCTTGATTGAATCCGCTCAACACCGAGCGAGGCAACATCGTTTAATGGATCAAAGTCGAGGGTTAAAGCAACACCTTCAACGATCAACACTGCACATCGACGAATTGCAGTTTCACCTCCAAAAGACAAACCTAGAATTGCATGAAGCGATTGAAGAAATCAACCGGCGCGACGCCGTGGGGAGCCCCGCTGCTCGAGAATTGTTGAATCGCCAGGAAATGGCGATGAAGGCCCAATCGAAAGCCATCGAAGACCGCAGTGACCGCAACGTAGCGTTGCTTGACAGTCTTGAGCGGTTGCTTGTAATGCAATCAGAACAGACCTCTCGGATTCAACAAACCCTTACTGACGTGGTGCGTAAATTAGCCATGGAGCCCAGGCAGAAATTGATGCTTCAGGACAGTGTCCTCGTTCAAGACGCCCCCGCTTCCAACCTGGCTCAGCAGATGTTGAGCCGGCAAGCAACTGAACAATTCAACGCTGCAGTGCTGACTGATTTGTTTGACTGATTCCGACATATTGACCAATGAAAACAAACTGGAGGCACCATGGCGACAAAGAAGGAAGGCGCTCAACGGCTGATCGACAGCCTTGACTCTGGTGCTCGAATTCAACGTCGGTTATGGATGGCAGGCGTTCAAGCAATCGTTCTTTCAGTTGCTATTGCCTGGTTCACACAATGGCAATTTGGTATAGCTGCGGTGCTAGTGTTTCTCTTATTGATTCAATTTGCCTTTGAACGAATGTCCAACAGCATTCAGGCAAGCCGCCTTGAAGCACTCAAAATACTCGGTTGGTCGGTTGATGACCAAACAGACGATGCCCTTCGTCACAAGGCTGAGAAAATTCTTTCGTGATGTGATGAGGAATGCAAACTGACGCTGCCCAATACCTCGAATTCGTCGAATCAGACGAAGTTCGGCAGGGCAACGTGACTCGCCTCATCGTGGTCGTGTTGGCGGTGGGGGGGCTTGGGGTCACAGGAGCACTGTATCTGGGCTTCGACTCACTTCGTGTCAGCGGTGGTTTCCTTGTGCTTTTTTCGGCGGTCATGCTGGTTCGAATGAATCAGAATGCTCGAGCGCTAAGTCGAGAAGAGACCTTGCTCAGGTTGCTCGAAGTCGATCCTGATCTGTTTGAGACTGCAGACTTTCGTCAGCGGTTAACCCTGGCTGCTGAAACAGGGCGGTTTGATGAAGTTCAAGTCAAGAAAAACACCGGAAGCATCCGTGGTCATGACGAAAAAGGATTCACTGGGGGCGTGGAGGTGAACGCTGATGGTGGCATTGCATCACGTCGAGATGTAAAGGAATCAGAGGGCATCTACGATGGTTTAGAAGGTGAATTGAGCCGATCAGAACACTTGGTCGGTGAAGCAAACGCACAGTATGAAGTGGTCGCAAATGAACGCTGGAAGGCGGCTGAGGAAGCAGATCTGGACCTCATTGAGGCTGGTGTGGAACGTCTTGGTGATTTGGTCCGCACCGATTGGTTGGAAAAAAATGCAAAGGACGGGGCATTGGACGAACTAATGGGACAAGGCCAAAAGGAATGACGCCACCCCACAAATCATGAAGGTCAAAGCGATTTTGCTTGCTGGCGGCCATGGCAGTCACCTCTATCCCTTCACCAAATACACCCAAAAGACGCTCTTGCCGCTCCATGAACGGCCCGTCATCGATTACGCCCTCGGCACCATCCGCCGTGCAGGCATCAAAGACATCACCATCGTTTCAAACCAATTCATCGGTCAAATCACGAAACATGTTGGAGCTGGTTTTCCTGATGAACGAATCCATTATGTTCTCGAAGAAGAACCGACGGGCGTTGCTGACGCACTGAACTTAGCAAGGGTCTACAATGAAGATTGCAGGCTCCTCGTCTACTTTTCAGACAACATCACAACCATGGAACTCGAAGCAGAAGTTGCGCGCTTTTATCAGGCAAAAGAAGCACCTGGGTGTGTGCTCTTGGCTCGTAACGAGAACAACCCCGAGGCGTTTGGCGTCGCCGTCCTCGATGAGAAAGGAAACGTGATCGATGTGGTCGAAAAGCCAGAAAAACCACCTTCAAACCTTGCCATAGGTGGTATTTACCTGTTCGATGAGCATTTCTGGTCCCATGTCGATGCTGGTGTGGCGGCAAAAGGGGAGACGTTCTCTATTTCCGATGTGACAAGCGCCTATGTCCAGAACGGAGCGGCAAGGTTGCTTACGGTCGGTGAGGAAACATGGGTCGATTGCGGCACACCAGATTCGCTCTTGCAAGCATCTGTGATGGCGAAGGAAGGAAAGTTGAATCCACGCCCTTTCAGAACCTAATCACGGCAACTAACAAAGCCAACCAACCCCTCGCTTAACTCGATGAAGGTCGGAATCATTGGAGCCGGGATGGTGGGGGGGGCCATCGAAGAATGCTTTTCCCATGCGCATGAACTGTTTGTTCACGACCCTGCCCGAGGAACTGAATTGAGCGATGTGACCGATCATGTCGACTTCGCCTACATCGCAGTCCCAACGCCACCGCACCCCGAAACCGGTGCATGTGATACCCGAATTGTCGAGGGTGTTTTAGACGCCCTGCCCGAGGGTTTCACCGCAGTGATCAAATCCAGCGTGATACCCGGAACAACAGAAGAATACCATCAGCGCTATCCTCATCTCAAGATTGCTTACGCTCCTGAGTTCCTTGTTGAACGGCAAAGAATGGAAGATTTTGCAAATCAAGATTTACTCGTCTGTGGAACGCATCATGCTGATGTGGCCGAGCGGGTCTTCGAACAACACAGGCAGGCAGGCGTGATTCGCAAAGAAAATTTGTTCCATGTAACGCCGACTCAAGCGGAATTGGTCAAGTACACCAAAAATACATTTTACGCCATGAAGGTTATTTTTGCAAACCAGATGTACGACCTTTGTGAAGCAATGGGCCAAGATTGGTACACCATTCGAGACATGATCACAGCCGAGCAAACTCAGCCAATTGGACCTTCACACCTCGATCCGATCTTTGGACTCAACCGTGGCTTTGGTGGCAAATGTTTGCCAAAGGACACCATGGCCCTGGGAGTTTTGGCAGAAGAACACGGCGTGAAGTACAACCTCCTCGATGCCCTTCAGGCCGATAACGCTGCTCTGAGAGGAATTCTAACTGGAAAGCCGAGTGACGTAGTCACCAACGACGATTGATGAGGGAGTCCATGTCCAAACCAAGCATAGCCGAAGTCTTGCCACGTGGTACACTTCAGCGGTTTGGAATTGCTGGAGGTTTCAACACCTTTCTTTTCTGGGTCATCTGGGAACTCTTACGAATCAGCCCACTTTATGCTGAATCAAACGAAACACTGTTCTGGTCGATTTCGTGGGTTTGCTCAAGTTTTTTCGCTCATTTTGTTCACCGGATTTTTACCTTCGATGGACGGCGAAACATCAAGAAAACAGCCCTTGGTGCCCTTTCGGTCTATGCTGTAGGGATGATGGGGTCAACCTTGACGTTCGATGGGATGCTGGTGTTGCTCGAAGAAGTTCCCATCAGGTTGCTGTTTTTGGCCAACATCGTGATTTGGGGCCTTTTCACATGGGCCAGCATGCGATGGTTTGTCTTTGGATACTCCAAAATTGAAGAAGAGTGATCACACTGCATGGGTTTCCATCAGTGCAAGAGAAACAACTTCCAGCGCTGCTTCATGCGTCGCTTCGAGGTCCAATGGACATGCTGAGCCAGCGTTGACTGCAGCGAGCCAAGTTCGGGCACAAACACACCATGAATCGCCAGGTTTCAGACCGGGAAATCCATTCTGAGGCGCTGGTGTGACCAAATCATTACCTTGGCTGCTTGCAAATTCAAGGAAACCTTCCGTGACCACGCAGCACACCGTATGGCTGCCCCTGTCTTGCTCATCTGTGTTGCATTTACCATCTCGGTACCACCCCGTCATAGGGTCACAAGAGCAGTCGTCAAGAGGTTGGCCGAGCACGTTGAGGCTTGGGTACATGAATCGAGGGTGGACCTTGTTGCTGATGAAGGCTTGTCCGAAGCGTTGATGCAATCGGAAACAAACATGATTGTGGCTCGCGACGGCGTTGGGTTCTAAGGTAAGGTCGCCAACCGAAGGTTCATGCTCCCCGATACAGTTCACAAACTCCCTCGTGAAGAACGCTATGCTTACGCACGCCTTCTTGCGTTTATGGCACGGGTTGATAACGAACTCACCATCGATGAAATGGCAATGTTCGAGCAACGACTCGGTACCGCTCTGCTTTCTCCAAAGCAGCGTGAAATGATTCGAACCGCTTTGAAGACGCCCCCTTCGTTGGAAGAATGCCTCAGTGGCTTGGGGCCTGAAGCTGGCCGATTGGCACTTCGAGATGCTACACTTATGGCCGCAGCAGATGGCACGGTCGATGAAGATGAGCTTGCTGTGTTGGAAACGATTGTCGAACACCTAGGGTTGGCTGAAAACTCAGTTGAGCGCTTGCTTGACTGGACCGTTAAGGGCAACCTATGGATGCAGGAAGGTTTCGACCTGCTCAACACACTCTCGGAGTGAACCAAGGTGTACGTCGACCTCACGGTTGATTTCACGCCCGATGAGGCGCAAGGGTATGCACAAATTATGATCATTGTCGCATCGGCTGACGGTGCCTTGGTCAAAGAAGAACTGGCCATCATTGAAGCGCTCATGGGCCGGTGCATGATGCATCCAGAAATGCGAGTCGATTTGAGAAACATGCTTGAAGATCCTCCAAAGTTGAATTTGGTGATGGAACGACTTTCACCCCTCGTGCTCAAAACTGCCCTCCGCGATGCAATCCTTGTGGCCGCCGTCGATGGCGAATACG
>Ga0308025_1000683_pt1 | contig 17037 bp, 15 predicted proteins | sample Neamet422_FD_201298 | JGI IMG/M metagenome (GOLD analysis project Ga0308025, IMG submission 201298) | Marine microbial communities from water near the shore, Antarctic Ocean - #422 | ecosystem: Environmental > Aquatic > Marine > Unclassified | place: Southern Ocean | collected 2014-10-03
AATCGTGGGTCGTGGAAATAAATTTGACACACGAGAAAAATCGTGGGTCGTGGAAATAAATTTGACACACGAGAAAAATCGTGTGTCGTGGAAATAAATTTGACACACGAGAAAAATCGTGGGTCGTGGAAATGTACCTGGAATAGAATATAAAATTGTATAATACAATTTCGCGCGCTTTTTTCAATATACCCGGGAATAGAATATAAAATTGTATAGTATAATTTCGCGTGCTTTTTTCAATGTACCTGGGAATATAATATAAAATTGTATAGTAACCGAGAAATAATAGCCACAATGACAGGGGGGTTATTGGACTTCGTACCCACGAGAGCCGCTGCACCCCCTTCCGCGCGATATATTAATAATATCATAGACGCAAAAGGTGCCAAACTGATACAGCGATATATTAATAATATCATAGACGCAGAACTGATAAAGCGATGATATATTAAGACGCAGAACTGATACAGCAGTACTATTACAGCAGAACTGATAAAGCGAAGATATATAAGTAGTAAAAGCAACCGCAAAAAATTTTGCACTTGACAGGCTCATGCACCTAGGGTATAATTCAGAAAATACAATAACAATGGAAGCCACATGCAAAACGCACCCGCAGAAGTCATAAAGATTAACCCCGAATCACTAGAGATAGCTAATGAGTACTTACAGACTCAGAATGCTAAAGAAGTAGCCAACATGCTTGGCATATCTGCCCAAGAAGTATCCGAAGTTTTAGCCAGAAAAGAAGTTAGGGAGTACGTAAACCAAGTATTCTTCGATATAGGGTATAATAATAGGGTCAAAATGCGTTCAGCCATGGATGCTGTTATAAAGAGAAAGTTCCAAGATTTAGAGGAGGCCGAAACAGGCAGCTCTAAAGATATAGCGGATCTACTAGCGCTATCGCATAAGTTCACAATGGAGCTAATGGATAAAGAACTTCAGCTGGAGAAGCTACGTTCTGTAGATATTAAGACACAGACCAACATCCAGATAAATGGGGGAGGCAATTATAACTCGCTACTAGAAAGGTTGATAGAAGATGATAAAGAGTAAATTAGAGTTATTAGCGGGCCTTAGTATATTGCTGCTACCCCTATCTATTATATTAGTCCAAGTGACGCTAATGTTCGCTTTAGTGATAGGTATGCCAATATTACTAGTATTGCATTTATTAGGTATTAGTATATGTTAGAAATATCCCGCCCAGACGTAGTGTCAGATCATATTGTAAGCTTTCCAGTGGAGGCTCGCTTCATTAAATTACCGGTAGTTCCTTATTTGAAACTACTAGGTGTTTTCGATACTATGAATACCCCACAAATTGCTTTAGTAAATGCAATCAACGACCCACAATATCGTTTTATCTGTGCTGCATATTCCAGGAGATTAGGCAAGACATATATTAGCAATATTATAGCTCAGCTTATAACTCTAATGCCTGGCTCTAACATACTTATAATGAGCCCTAACTATAGCCTTAGTACTATATCATTCGAGCTGCAGCGTTCTTTTATTAGACACTTTGATATAGAGATAGAGCGCGATAACTTGAAAGATAGGGTTATTGAGTTAGCTAATGGCTCTACAGTTCGCATGGGCTCTGTTTCAACAGTTGACTCGGTTCTGGGTCGTAGCTATGACGCTATAATATTTGATGAAGCTGCTATAAGTTCTAAAGGCGAAGATGCGTTTAACGTGCAACTCCGCCCTACGCTAGATAAACCTGGTTCTAAATGTATATTTATTAGCACACCCCGTGGACGCTTGAATTGGTTTAGTAGATTTCATTCCCGAGGCTACTCACCAGATTTTCCGCAATGGTGCTCACTAACCGCAGACTATCATGAAAATACTAGGTCTAGCGAAGCAGATATTAGTGAAGCTAAAAACAGCATGTCTAAGTCTGAGTTTGCACAGGAATACTTAGCCTCATTTAATACATTTGAGGGTCAGATATTCGAGTTTGATAGGGATGTTTGTGTTACTGAGCTACCTGTGTTTCCAGAAGGTACTCGTGTTGAGTTTATAGCTGGTTTAGATCCGGGGTACAAGGATCCTACAGCGTTCGCAGTTATAGCTTACTATACTGAAGAAGATTCGGAAGGTGTAGAACGCGACATATTTCATATTGTAGATGAGTACTTAGCTTCTGGCGTTACCTCTAAGCATGCTGCTGCGTTTCAAGTCTTTATAGATAAATGGGATATAGACCTGATCTTTATTGATAGTGCTGCAGCTCAATTTGGAGCTGACCTAACCTACGAGTACGATATAACTACTAGCAAGAGTAAGAAAGAGGTATTACCTGGTATATCATATGTACAGGCAATAGTGGAACAAGATTGCTTACGTATTGCTTCCCATTGTAAGCATTCTTTAGCGGCTATGGATCAGTACCGCTGGGACCCTAAGGATGGGCTACTTAAGCCTAAGGCGGTACACGATATACACTCGCATATGTCAGACGCTATACGTTACTCTATATACACCTTTACTACGTAAAAAAGCCCCCAATGGTGTATAGGGGGCTTTTCTTATTCTATTACGTATACATCATTACCACAGTCGTAACACCTGTAGTACCCTGCTTCTTTCATTATTTCCTTCTCTGTCTTTTCGTGTGTAAATAGCTCGGGAAACAGCACCTGTAATTTATGTTTCTGGCACTGGTACCTGCTTAGCTTTTTAGACCCGTTGTAGTAAAAGTACCCTGGGGGCGAACTATGTGAGTACGTAAACCCTAGGTGCTCATAAACCTTCCCAGTACCCCACCGCTTATCGCTGTAGCTTAGTACTGAGCCTTTGTATTTAGCCCGGAAGTACTTGAATAGTTTACTGGCACCTCCTTGTACTACTATGCCTGTTAAAGTACATAGTCTTACTAACTCGTAGTCCTGCTGCGCGGTAAATCTGGGCGTACCAAAAGTCATTACTGCTGCCAGTATATCTTTATAAAAAAGTCCCAGGTTTATTTTAGTTGGACTACCTCTTCCCTGCAGATGGTTATCGTCTAGGAAGTCTCCTGGAAAAGGTATCTCTTTTATAACACACTTCCTAGCACCCACACTTAGTGCTTTCCCCAGCTTAGCGTTTAAAATAGACTTAACTATGTCTTGCTTATTCTGCCACTCGTGCTCCCATATCTGTATTAGCTGGTATCCTTTTTCTTTACATGCGTTAAGTTTATCTAAGTGGTATGTGGTGGACTTATACAAGTCACTATGCCAATATTCTCCATTGTATTCCAAAGCTAGTTTTATATCTTCTAGCACAATATCTAACTCTTTTCCACCAAGTATCTTTCTATCATTAACAAGTACCGCGTTAACGTACTCTGCCATTTCTACTTCTCCTTTTGAAACCTGCTTAGGTGCACAAACCCTACAGACTATCCCAGAACTAGCACTTATTATATTATTTGGTATAATAGGCCAGATGTGTTTACAGACACCCTGCACTCTAATGGCGGTATGTGAACATACATATGTATCTAGTAAAACCAACTCGGGGGCTGCTAGATGTAACTCAGTGACAAACTGTTCATGAGTCTTTTTAAGAACACTAAGTACTGGAGTACATACTCTACATGTTGTGCCGTTGCCCCTCGCAATTAAGTTATTAGGTATAATTTCCCACTCGTGCAAACAAGTAGTATCCATAACCAGCACTTTAGACTGACAGTGTGTGTACACACCAAGCAATTTTAGATTAGGGGCTTTATGTGCTAATATAGTAACAAAGTCTTCAGAGCTTCTTTTATTGTGAGGTACTTTCCTTGTACATACCCTGCAAATAGTACCAAACCGCTTGACACTTAATGCGTAGTAAGGAGACACAAGATACTCATGCCCCTCAGGGCAAGCAACCAGCACCTTACTTTTAATGGCTATGTACTTACCAAGCACAGTTAAGTGAGGAGCTACCTCTTTTAGCTGCGCTACAAACTCCTCCTGTGTTTTCTTTCTAGCCATTCAGCCTCCGTACAATCCAATCTCTTAACTCTATTTCGCCTTTTGAAACCTGCTTAGGTGCGCAGGTTGGGCACGAATGCCCCGTCTTGCGAGGGCTAAGGAAGTTATGTGGCAGTATATCCCAGGTGTGACTGCAAGCACCTATTACCGATACCCACACTAGGTCCCCCTTATATTGGGTAACCACTACCAACCCCGCTACTAATAAACGTACTTCCTCTAGGAATACCTCATGGCTTTTCAACAGAGGGGCCTTAGTATTGCATATTTTGCAGGCATTTAAGTCACCTCTACCAGTAAACTTATCTGGGGTAATACGCCACTCGTGCCCACAAACACTGTCCTTAACTAGAATCGTACTCCTATTGTTAGAGTACGTACTTAGTAGTAGTAAGTTGGGGTTTATCAGGTGCACCTCTTTTTCAAAGTCTATATGTGACTTTGCAGTAGTACTTTTAGGGAGGCATACTCTACAAACAGCACCAACACGTAAGGTGCCTAATATGTGGTCTGGGCGTATCTCCCATACATGCCCACACGTTCCGCGTACTGCAAGTGTGCTCTTATTCCCTGTATACGCGCCCAACAGAGTCAGGGTAGGTGCCACAAGCTGTAATTCTTCTAGGAATTCTTCGTTTGTCTTTTTCCGTGGCATATAGTCTCCTATTTAAAACACTATTATACACGGAAATGCTGACAATGTCAAGTACACTTTTACACCCCTGCACAGAAAAACTGCGCTTGACATTTAGATGCACGCGTAGTATAATGGTAAAAATTAGAATGATAAATAAAAAAAAAGGACGAGGTATATGGCAGCTAACACAGGCAACAATCGTATACCCGTAAAATGGGTGCGCGATAAAGCGAAGAAAGCATATATTAAAGAAAAATCATGTGCTATTTGCGCAGGAACGGAAGACCTTGAGCTACATCATTTAGCTAGCGTAACCCTGCTGCTTAACGCATGGGCTCAAAAAACCGGCTATGATATTAGCACAGACGAGGGAATCATTGCAGTACGGGATGAGTTCATCTTAGCCCACGACACAGAGATGTACTCAGACGTGTACACGCTATGTAATAAACACCACACAGGCTTACATAAAATATTTGGAAAAGCACCTTCCTTAAGCTCCTCCGACAAACAACGCGCTTGGATTGATAAGCAGCGGGATAAGCAGCGGGATAACTTAGTTGCCGGTGTAGAGCCTATTAGAGTAGTGAAGAGCTCTTTTGCAGAATTTTGTTAGAATAGGAATAATATGGGATTTTTAAATTATATTAGTGAAAAGTTCAACCCAGCACAAGCTACTATTGCTAGAGATGAAGGTATGTCTATTAGCACTCCGGTAGCTAGTCTTACTAGCGTTACTGGGTTCCAGAATGTTGAGGCGGTAAACCGTGGGGTTAGCTTAATTGTTAATGCATGTGCTTCATTAGACTACGATGTTAAAGAAAGCATAGGTCCTGTGAAAGTTAGGGCGAAAGCGTTATCCAAGCTGCTTAACTTTGCACCCAATCCATACCAGAGCGCGTATGATTTTAGACAGAACATATTTACTGACTTCATCTTTGAAGGCCATGTATTCATCTACTTTGATGGTGTTCATATGTTTCATCTCCCTGCCAACCAGGTTGAGATTATAACAGATCCTAAGACGTTCATAAAAGGGTACGTGTATGGAGAAACTAAGCTTAGGGAAGATGAGGTTTTTTACTTTAAAGACGTAAACTCTGCCTCTATATACCGAGGAGCTAGTAGACTACGTTCAGCGCAGAATTCAATAAACATAGTAAATTCTATGATATCTTTCCAGAAAGGGTTCTTTGATAATGGGGCAGTATTCGGATTAGTACTAACTACCGACAACCCTTTATCAGCAAAAGCTAAAGAACGTACAATACTTCACTTTTTGCAGAAGTATAACCCTAAGATGGGCAGCAAGCGCCCGGTCATTCTAGACAATGGCCTTAAGCCCCATTCATTAGCACAAACGAATTTTACAGAGATGGACTTTGATCAATCTCTTAAGACGCATAGCGAAAAGATACTTACAGCATTAGGTGTACCGCCTATTTTGACTAATGGGGGTAACAATGCTAACATTAGCCCTAACTTACGCCTTATGTACTTAGAAACCGTGATGCCTATACTACGAAACTTTTCTAGCTCATTAGAACGCTACTTTGGTTATAATATAGAAGCCATTACAGCTAACGTATCTGCACTACAACCTGAGATTAAAGAAATAGCTGGATTTAATACTACACTTGTTAACGGTGGCGTAATAACCCCTAACGAGGCACGCACTAATTTAAGACTTGAGAAGGACGAGGACCCAGAAAGCGACAAGCTACGTATCCCAGCTAATATAGCAGGCAGCGCAGCTAATCCTAGTGAAGGTGGGGCGCCTAAGAAACCAAAAGACGAACCTAAGAAAGACGAACCGAGTAAATAAAGAGGAGAATATGGATAAGACCTTTTATCTTAGCAGCAATAACTTTAAAGTAAAGGCTGGGGAAGGGGAAGATGTTACCTCTTTAGAAATTGAAGGCTTTGCTAATACAACTACCAAAGACCGAGATGGGGATTTAATTCCTGCGGGTGTGTGGGAGAAAGGCATTCAGGAGTACTTAAAGAACCCAGTGCTTTTAGGATTTCATCAACATAATAACCCAGTAGGCAGAATGATTGCCCACGAAATAAGCGACAAGGGACTTTGGATTAAAGGTACCATTAGCTCAGCAAGCGATAAGGTGTTTAAGCTAGTACAAGCAGGCATCATAACCGCGTTTTCTGTTGGGTTTACAATCAAGAATGCTGAATTCAAACCTGAAATAGATACTTTTATTATAACAGAGTTGGAGCTGCATGAAATTAGTTTAGTTTCAGTAGGAAGTAATAGAGACTCCCTGTTTAGCCTATCCAAAGCATTTAACGATGATACAGATGAGTTGAACAAATTTAAAATGCTGTTTGCTAAGGATAGTGATTCAGTTAAAGAACAAGACACTACTGATAATGTAGATAGTGAAACCAACAAAAAAGGAATTGAGAACATGGAAGAGAAAGACTTAGAATTAATGGTAGCTAAGATGGTTGCCGCTTCTGAAGCTAAAGCCGCAGCTTTAACCGCAGAGATTGCAGAAAAAGCGACTGCAGAAAAAGCAGCTTCAGCAGATATCGAAGCAAAAGTTGCCGCAGCTGTTAAAGCCGCTACAGCCCCAGTTATTGTATCTGGTGAGACCGGTGCAGAGAAGCTGATGGCAGAGATTGAAAAGCGTTTTGCTGATGCAGAAGTATCTAGCAAAGCAGCTTTAGCGGGTTTAGAGGCAGAGCTTAAAGAGAAAGCAGCAGAAATTGCAGCTATGAACAAAAGCAAGATGACCTTCAGTGACACAGGCAGCACAGGCACACACCAAGAGAAAGAAACCGCAGTCTTGTTAGCAAAGATTATGCGTAAGGGTGTTGCTGATACCAAGTACGGCTCTGCTCTTGTTGAAAAGGTAGGCACTCACGTTCCTAATGCAACATGGGAATTAGAAGTTTCTATGCGCATGGAAGAGGAAGTTAGACGTAAATTAGTAGTCGCACCTACACTGCGCCAGATGCAGATGCAGACAAATGTTATGACTATCCCTGTAAATCCTGAGGCTGGCACAGCTACTTGGATCGAAAATTCACAATTCGGTACTTCGGCTTCTTCAGGTGCTGCTAAAACGCACGCATTGAGTGCTATCACAGTTAATGCTTACAAACTTGCATCCCTCGAATATCTACCATTTGAAGAGCAAGAAGACAGTTTGCTAGTTTTACTACCTATCATTCGTGATGCAATGGTAAGACGCCTAGCTCGCTCAGTTGATATCGCGTTCATTCGTGGTGCAGGTGCAGGTGCTGACCCAGTTAAAGGCTTGGCAGGTTTTGATGCAGCCGCTGCAGTTAACCCAGCAGTAGCAAATGCAGCTACCATTGAGAATATGTTAGCTATGCGTAAAGACCTAGGTGCTTTAGGTTTAGACCCTAGTGAGTTAATTTATGTAGTTTCTACCGATGTATACCATGACTTACTTTCAGATACCACAGTAGGCAGCTCATTCAGAACAGCTGACGCCGTCGGCGTTGACCGTTCAACCTTGCTAACAGGTCAGATTGGTTTTATTGGTAACTCAAAGGTTCTAGTTTCGGCAGAATTCGAAGCTAAAGCAGCGAACAAAATAGGTGCCATAATCTATAACCCATCTAACTTTATTGTAGGTAATCAACGTGGTCTTCGTTTTGATACTGATGATATCGTAGTTGAACAACGTAAAGTTTTAGTTGCTAGCTTACGTACCGGATTGCAACAGTTAACAACTAACTTAGGTGCTGGCGTATCTAAATTAGAGTGGGCTGTATAATCTAGTCACTCAAACAAGACTCTTCGGAGTCTTGTTTTTAAAGCCTATTATTTAGTAGGCTTTAAAAACAATAACAGGAGCAAGTATGGGAGCTAGTTTAGTAACACTTTCAGCGTATAAGAGCTATGCGGGGATTAACAGTGACAACTCAGATGTTTTGATCAATATCCTAATCCCTAGAATCAGTGAGTATGTTAAGAATTACTGCCGCAGATCCTTTATAGACTATACATTTGATAGCAAAGTAGAGGTGTTTAACGGAAATACCCCGTACTTTCTATTAGAAGAGAATCCTATAATTAATATAGCTAGTGTTGAGTACAGTACCGACTATGGGCAGACGTACACCGCATTAACTGAGTTTACTGATTGGGTACTAGACGGAGAGTTGATAAAACCCCTACCTACAGAAACATTTCAGAAGCAGCTATTAGGTTACCGAGTTACGTACACGGGAGGCTTCGACCCGCTGCCTGAAGATGCTACTCAAGCTATCATGGATTTAATAACTTACTATAGAAAGAATGACGGGTCTGTTAACGCAATAAAAAACGTTAATTCAAAAACATCCCAGATAGACTACCTTTCAGACGTTGCGCTACCTGCGTACATTAGAAGAGTGTTAGATTTCTATATTTCGGACTATACCTAATGTTCGGCCTAACAGGTATACGAGCTTTATTAGATAGTACTGTTAGGCGTTTTAGCCGTAAAGTACCTGAATCTATGGAGCCGGTATTTATACCCCTAGACCTTAACTCACTTAATGTTACCCTGGGTAGCATCATTGATAACAGCAAGACCGCAACGTTGGGCGGAAGTCCTAGAGAACCCGACAGAGTTTCTCTAAAAGAGTTCCGCACAAAGATTATTACATTCATTACCAAGACATACCCTAATAAGGTAATTCTTACTAGCGGAAACGATATATTCGTGAATGGTAAAGGAGGCTTGTCTCTAGATATTATTCTAGGAAAGCACACCCCCGCAGTAGTGTATAATACAACAGCTAGTAATGATAATATACAGGGCATCCTATTTAATAAGTTTAATGCTGCTCAAGCGCAGTTCTTTGACGGGTTTCTTAATAAAGAAGTATTAGATTTTCTTAATAAGAAGCTGGGTACTACGTTAACCTCATTTGATGCAGGCGTAGTACTGCAGAACCCTAATGCTCCTCTGACAAAGAAAATATCTACACTGTCTAGAATACTTAATAGCTTTTCTAAAAGTACTGTGAATATAGAAGGTGTAAATTCTAGGGGTGACAAAGCTAGGGTCTTTCAGACCCAAGCCGTGGTTGATTCCTTACTACGAGTCTACAGCAGAACAAATGTACCTGGTGTACAAGTACACGCAACAGTTAGAGATAACCTGACCACTTTCTTGTCCAGTATACAAGCAGATATAGTAATAATACAAGACTCCGGCACCACACAGAATATAGCTTCTAAAATAGCTAAGGGGCCCGAAGTTAAGAAGATAGCTGAAATGCTTACGAATACTGCATTAAAGGGCAAACGCTCATTTGCACAAAAGATAAGCGATAGAGTCGTTGCGGTCTTCTTAGGAAAAACTGCTCAGAATAGTACTGGCGCAGTTAAGATGGACCCCATAGACGCTAGGACTAAATCTGCTGTGCGTACCCGAAGTACTTCCGGCAAAAGTAGCAGCTTCATATTTCCTCAAGGCAGCACGTCTCCTGCGGCTTTAGTCTCCATACTTAATGCTAGTTTAGAGCAGACTGTAAAAGGGAACATGGGTAAAGGTAGCCCCCCTTCAGAGGTGCTAAACTACCAAAGTGGTACGCTAGCAGGCAGTTTTAAAGTAGAAACGGTATCGATAACTAGGCAAGGAGCTATAACAGCTTTTTACTCGTACGCTAGATCCCCTTACGGTACTTTTGCAGAGGGCGGAAAACGTCAAAACCCCCGATCAAGAGACCCTACTCGTTTAGCAGACAAGTCTATAAGACAGATAGCTGCCAGAAATGCTATAATCGAATTAAGAACCCAGGTAATATAATATGTCAAGAAGAACAAGTATAGTACAAGCACTAACAACACAGTTTAAGACTATTAATGGTACTGGGATATATAAAACTAATTTATTCAACAACGCATTCCCTATACTTAAGTTCTGGGACGAAATTGACGATGCTCCGGCGGTGTACACGTCCCCAGGGTCAGAAACCCGGCAATACGAATTAGCAGGCTTCAAATGGGGCTTCCTAAATATTAGCACTAAGGTGTATACTAGAGGCGAGGATGCGCAAACCCAGCTAGAGGATTTATTAGAAGATATAGAAGAATGTATCGACCTAAACAGCACCCTAGTATACGACAGTGTAACACTACATGAAACTACAGATATACTAATCATGTCGATAGTAACCGACGAAGGTTTACTAGCTCCCTGGGCTGTTGGGGAGATTAATATGCAGGTAAGGTATCAAATAATGTCAGATTAACCCGATCTTGAGTTCGGGACACAGCAGTACAACTCAAATACTAAACCATAAACACGTTTACACTCTCATTTTGCCTCAGATAAATATCTAGAGAACGACGGAGAAAGACGTACTTTTAAAAGGGAACAAAATGTCATTTAATCTAATTAGAAATGCAAGAGTATTTTTCACAACAAACGTAGACGCGCAAGGCGTTGTATTAATGACTGGTGCAACAGCATCTAACACTAGAGAGATTCAAGTATTAGACGGCCTATCATACTCACAAAACACAGCTTCAGAAACAGTTGCTATTAATGAAGCCGGTGCTACTCCAGTACGTGGACAACGTCAGTTTAACACTGCGTTAGAAGCAGTAGACTTCTCGATGACTACGTACATGAGACCAAACGGCGTACCTACTAATGTCACATCAGAAGAAAGCGTCCTATGGAACGCACTATTAGCCACAGACGCTATTGGCGGAGCTGCCCCAGCTTGGTCAGAAGCAGCAGCTAGCGCTACTTTAGTTGTTACCAATTCACAAACACACCAACTTCAGGCCTTCGGACTGATCATTGTTGTTGACGGTACTTCCTACATCATTGACAACTGTGCTTTAGATTCAGCATCAGTTGACTTCGGTTTAGACGCTATTGCACAAATCGCTTGGTCTGGTAAAGGTACAATCCTACGCCAGGTTGAATTAGTAGCAGATATAGCTAGCCCTGTAGTTATCACCGGGGGTGTATCAGAAGTAGCTACTGTAGCAGTTGATGCAACTTCAGGTAACTATACTCTCACGTATGACTCACAAACAACAGGCAGTATCCTGTTCAACGCTTCAGCTTCTGCAGTTAAGACAGCTTTAGAGTTACTCTCTACAGTAACAGCAAATAGTACTATTGTTAGTGTTACTGGCGGACCTGGCGATTCTGGTGCTACAACTCCATATATCGTAACATTTGACGCCGCTTTAGGTGACGTTAATCCAAACCTTACAGCAGCTTCTGTTGATTTAGCGGGTGGTGGCGGTACTGTTGTTGTTACCATAGTTGCAGGTACTAGCATCGGTAGTGCACTAGCTAAAGTTACTACAGCACCTTTCATCGCTAACAAGCTTAGTACTTTAGCAGTTACTAAAGATATTGGTGCTACTGGTAAGGCGTATACTATCGCTATTACTGGCGGAAACCTAACCTTCTCAAATAACATAACTTATTTGACACCCGCTAACCTTGGTGTGGTTAATAAGCCTGCTACCTACTTTACTGGTGCTAGATCAATCTCAGGCTCTGTAACAGCGTACTTGAGAACCGGTACTAATAACTCTGCTGGCTTGTTGTCTGATATGTTAGCTACATCGGATACTGCTGTAGATCCATCATACGCAATTCAAATCAATATTGGTGGAACCTCAAACACCACTAGAGTTGAGTTTGATCTTCCTGCAACTGTATTGACAATCCCTTCAGTATCTACTGAACAGGTTATTTCTACTACGATTAACTTCACAGCACAGGGCTTCACAGGCACTGGCTTTGATATTACTTCAGCTAACGAAGCTGAGGTTCGTTACTTCGCACCTTAATCTTTCTAAACTCCCTTAGGGGATACTTATACCCAACCGTTGCCCATAGCGGTTGGGGGTGTAAGTAGAAAGTTCTTCCTAAGAACTTTCTAGTTACGCTACGTAACATGGGAACACATCCACGGCCTTAAAAAGCCACTATAAAATAAGGGCTAACTAGCTCTGCAAATAAAGGAATTACATATGGGAATCAATCTTAAAACATTACTAGTACCTAGCAAGGCAACAACCTGCGATTACCCAGGTATGCCTGACTTCACAATTGATGTATCTTTTCTTAGTCGTGAATCGTTACAAAAGATGCGCAAAAAAGCTACAAAAACAACATTCAAGAACAGAGCACCTATCGAAGAATTAGATGATGATCTTTTCTTAGAACTGTACGTACAGGCTACCGTTAAAGGTTGGGCAGGTCTAAAGCTGAAGTACTTAGAGCAACTAGCCCCTGTAGAATTGGGTGTAGAAGACCCAGAATCAGAGATGGAATACACCGAAGATAACGCCCTCGCGCTAATGAAGAGTTCGGTTAATTTTGATAACTACATCTCAGAGCAGAGCACTGATCTTGCGAATTTTACAGTGAGCAGGTCAGAGACTGCAGTGACAGAATAGCCTTATACCTGCAAAATAAAGATTTAAATATGAGTAAGGAAGCATACTACCAAATGTGCGTGGAGCTTGACATGGAACCCGTTGAAGAGGACGTTCCTATAGATATCTCCGACTTTCCAGAACTTGTACAAACATGCTTTATCGTATATTCAAGACTACCTGATATATGGGATTTCATGGGAGGGAATTACGCAGGCAAAGATTTAAACATAATCTTTGAACTGCTAAACCTATATGACCTGAAACTTGAAGAAGAGCAGCTATTAGCACTAGACTTCATTAGTATCATGGACGTGACAAGAACGAATTTAATTTCTGAAAAAGCAAAAGTTACGAAAGCAGCCTCCGCCAAGAAATAGCGGGGGCTTTTTTCCGCCCGCAACATAATTTTGGTGTTGACAAACCTATGCACCTATAGTATAATTGTTAAAAATAGGATAGGACTACCAATAAAATTTGGTAGTACAACGGATTGCTACAGGGGAAATCATGGCAGGAGAAAATGTTAGAACAACAGTAAGTATTAAGGTTGAAGCAGACGGCGGCCTAAAAATTGTTACAAAAGACGTACAGACCCTGAATAAAGAACTTGATAAGACCATTAGTACCGCAAGTAAAATGTCGTCAAGTGTAAAGCAAATAGCCAACGCAGCTCAGACAGGCACTAAAGCTAGCAGAGCTGCTCTGCAAGGTGCCGGTACGTCATTCAAAGCGCAACATGAGAACTTCGATAAAGCTAGAGGTATTTCACAAGCCTCAGGTGCAGCGGCTCGCGACTTTGCCAACCAGTCACGAGGACTAGGTGGGCTAGTGCGCCTGTACGCTACTTTTGCGGCTAACTTGTTTGCTCTTGGGGCAGCTTTCCGAGCACTTAGTGGTGCGATGGATACTAGTAACATGGTCAAAGGACTTGACCAGTTAGGTGCTTCAGTAGGTAGAAACTTAGGTGGATTAAGTAAAGAATTAGTAGAGATCTCTGGTGGAGCTATTTCACTAGCTCAGGCTATGAAAGCTGTCGCCCAGACTTCTACAGGTGGATTAAGTGGAGAGAACATTAAACGATTGGGTGGTGTAGCTAGAACAGCCGCTGCCGCTTTGGGTGTTGCAATGCCTGACGCCGTTAATAGACTATCTCGTGCTATAACAAAATTAGAACCAGAATTACTAGATGAATTGGGTATTATGACCCGTTTAGAGCCAGCAGTCGATATCTACGCTAGACAGCTAGGTAAGGCTTCGTCTCAACTAACACAATTTGAAAGACGCCAAGCGTTTGCTAATGCAGTATTAGCAGAAGGCGAAGAGAAGTTCGGAGCTATTGAAGACATTCCAGTTAATACCTTTGATGTATTAGCTTCTTCTTTAAAAGATATACTACAAGATGGAACTGCAGTTATTAATAAGTTCCTAGTACCTGCAATAAACTTATTTGCTAGCAGCCCTACGGCTTTGATGGCAGGTATGGCTGCGCTTGTGTTTGTCATAGGTAAGCAGTTTATACCAGCATTCCAGGGCCTCAAAGGGCAGTTCGCCGCTACTGCAGAAGCAGCTAGAGAGACAGCTCAGATTAGAGGTGCAGCAGCAGCACAAGCATTAGTGACGCTAAAAGCTACAGGTGCTACGCGCATTGCAGTGCTACAGTCTCTAGCAGAAAAAGAAGTACAAGTACAGAAAGACCTAGTAGCCAAGAGTGAAGCTATTAACGTTAGAAGACGTAAAGCCAACCCCTCTGTACCGTTCCTAGCAGATACTGGTGTACAAAAGCGTATTGCCACTATAGCCACCAAACCTGTGGAGGAGCTACAAAGAGAGGACATAGCACTTGTACAGAGACAAGCAGATGCTATGTCTAAGTTAGGGGGTGTCCGAGCAGAGCAAGGCGCTATACTAGACAAGTTAGCTAAATCCTTGGGAAGGGAGTTGGACACTTCCAGAGACCAGACTATTGCTATAAAAAGGCAAACAGCGGCTGTTCAAGACAATACAGTATTTAAAAAAGCACAGACTGCTGCTAGTAAGGCCGCTAGAGTATCTGCGGAACAAGAAATTATCAGTAACTTAGCATTAAATTCTAGCTTAATTGGCAGAACAGCTGCAATGCGAATAGCTGAAGCCGCTACTAAGAAGCTAGACGCTACCGCTGCATCGGCTGCAGCATCCGCAGCCCAGCTAACTGTCGCCCTGGCTGCTGGGAAAGCATCTGCAGTGTCCTTCGCAGGCTCCGTAGGCATAGCCGCAGCAAGTACAGGGCACTTTGCTAAGGCATCTATATTTCTCCGAACACAGCTAGCCTCCCTCAGTGCTGAAATAACTAAGGTAGGGGCTGCTATAAACAAATTATTTGCCGCTGCCGCTGCCGCTACAGTTTTAGTTATAGTATTTGAAGCCCTTAAGGGTATCTTCTCAGGTAACACAAAAGAAATAAAAACATTTAATTCTGCAATAGAAGATGCCGAATCTGCTATAGACAATATGGACAGAACTCTTAAGCTTATGACAGACAAAGGGCTAAAAGGCTCTATAGCTGGAATCATTGCTACAGGTAACGCCTTCGAAGGCTTAGCTACTAGTATAAAGGCAGTAACTGAAGCATCAAGAGAAGCACAAGAAAACACTACGTTTATAGATACTTTGGAAGACGGGGTAAGATCTATATTTGGTGGTGGTGTAGAAAAGAACGCGAACGAAGCCCTAACGAACCTAACCTTAGGTGCTATAAAGTCTTTAGACCAATCAGGCCTAAAAGAAGTTGGAGAAGCTAAGTTTAGAGAAATTTTAGGTATAACTGGTTTAGATTCCCCCCTCAATAAAGCAACAGTTTCTGCAGCACTAGAAGCACTAGGTGAAGCGGGACAAAACGATATTGTAGATAATTTTGCTAGAGTAGGACAAGAGCTTTCAAATGTAGGCTCACGTATGGAGTCTTTCAAGACATCTACCGTAGCAGCTAATTTAGCCTTTGCTCAACTGATTCAGTCAACTGCAAGCAGTGACCCTATATTTAGATTAGGTGTTACCATGCAAGGCTTAGCGGCTAGCATGATCAAAGTCGTAGCGTCAGGATCTCTAGTAACCGAGCAGATAGACGCTATTATTTTAGATATTACACAAAACTCTGATAACGCCATACTATTTGGCCCAAAGACAGTAGCTAACATACTAGAAGTGAAAGATGAAGTAATAGCTCTTAATGCTGCTAAGAAAGAAATACTGGATATAGATAAAGCACTAGCAAAAGCATCCTCTAACGAGAGGTTTAAAGACTCCGATGTCTTTAAAGAAAGAAAGAAACAAGGTATTGAAGTAGTACTATCAGACCAACTCATAACTTTTGTTGATCAAATGACTAAGGAGCGTAAAGCTGCTGCTGCTGTAGTTGCCACCCAAGCCGCAGTAACTGAAAAGTCCGCTAAAGTATTTAGTGACGCCCTTACAGAGTCTTTTACTCGTGGCTCTGCATTGATAGCGCAAGCTACCGGAGAAGCGGAACAAAAAGCAGCTCTGAATATTCGTAAAGCACAGCTTGGCGGCCTCTCCGGAGAGGGTCTCGCTAAAGAGCAACTAGCTATTTCTAAGGAAGAGCTCAAAATACGCTTAGTTGCTGTTGATACCAGTATAGACCTCATAACTTCTCAGGAAGCTATGCGCGCTGCGGTAGAAGAAAACACAGCTGCTAGCGTACTAGCGTCAGCGGTTAGTTCCGGCGCGCCTGCAGAAGAGATAACAGAGCTTAAAAATGCGCTATCTGCTGCGGAGATATTCTTAAGTGCTTTTAACGGGAAGGAGGGTTTCTCCCTAAAAGGTTTCCAAGAGATAGTAGATGGCTTGGAAGACGGTATAGTTAAACAGCTAGTACAGGTTAGGGGTATAACTCCGAAATCTCAAATAGGCAGCCAAGACGCTACTAGGACCTTGCTAGAGTCCCAAGACGAAGCATTAGATATTACAGGCGGAAGAGCTGTTGCTAAAGGTGCTCAGGAAGACGCAGCTAAGCTGGTGAA
>Ga0308025_1000701_pt1 | contig 16795 bp, 3 predicted proteins | sample Neamet422_FD_201298 | JGI IMG/M metagenome (GOLD analysis project Ga0308025, IMG submission 201298) | Marine microbial communities from water near the shore, Antarctic Ocean - #422 | ecosystem: Environmental > Aquatic > Marine > Unclassified | place: Southern Ocean | collected 2014-10-03
ATTGTTGCTAAAGGTCTTATAAATAACATGAGCGGATATAATTCTCCTGGTACTGGTGAATTGATGTTTTACCCAAACTATCCATTTAATGATTTAAGAGAAGATCCTTTTTTATCAACGCAATATATTTCTGGTAATAATGGGAACTCGGCACTGGGAGAAAGTACACAAGCATTAGGAGGCGCAAGAGTGTCTAGAAGCAGAATGACTTTTCACTCTCCAGATACACAGTTTAAGCATCCTTTTTTATCATCTAAAGAAATGCATATTTACGAGACTAATTATGCTAACGTTGAAGGTCAGTTCACTTTTCCATATAAACACCCTAAATTTGTTTTAGTTTCTAATCTAGGTTTTTTCATGTCACTACTAGTAGGGTTTGGTATGGCAGTTTTAAGATCTCAAGGGTCTAAGAAGATAACTATGGATAGTAGTGCTCCTGGTGGAGCGGGTGGTGACTTTGCGGGAGCTGCAGCGTCTCAAGTAACAAATGCTGCGCACGGAGCGAATACTATTGTTAGAGAGGCTAGTAAGAGTTTATCTGACGGTATGTCTGTTATAGGAGCTATAATTGGAGCTACAGGATCAAATGATCCAGGTGTAATTGCTAATTCTATAGCTTCAGGAACCGCTAGTTGGTTTGGCGTTGGAGGTTCTTCTAGTATAGAGCAAGATCTTAGTGGTGGAACTGGTGGTGGAACTATACTTAGATTTGCTCAAGGTGTTCCTTTCTTTGTTTCTTTTTGGAGTGAGGCAACAGAAGAAAGCTTGTCGTTATTAAAAAATTATAGTAAAGATAGAGAATACGTTATAGCAACAGAATCTCATGCTCATTATTTGGGTAATAATTTTAATCACGCAAACACAAGATTACCTATAAATGATGCTTCATATACTGGTGGAAGATTACAAGAGTTTAGTAATTATAAAATCAACAACCTTCACAGGGCTTCATGCGTAAGTCTTAAGCTTGGCGATGATGTTCCTTTAATCCCTACAACATATGAAATGAGTGGAAACACCAATAATGACGGGATAGATAAAAGTAGATTTAACATTAAAGATATATATGGTTCATCTGAATTGAAAACATTTGAAAAATTCAACAAGAATGCTGATGGAGAAAATATTATAGCAGCATCCCACTATGTAGGTCTTAAGCAAAGACTTAGAAATCAGTATGGTCAAATTGAAGGTATACATCAAATAACTGTTGGCTGTATGAAACCATATTCTGAGAAAGACATTACTATTTCAGGCGACAAGTCAGAAATCCTTTTCCCAGGAGATACTTATATAGGTAGATATACTGAAAAAAACCCTTTCATGTACTTCTTTGACTGGTTGCTTGATCAACCTGACGGTTACGAATATAATTACAGATTAAAACATATGATACAGTATCCAACATATTGGATGGATACAAGTGATTATCAGATAAGCGACCTTCTCGAAGGTATATTTGATATGTTGTTTGAGAAAGATGATACTGATGCTACTGGAGATATAGAAATCGTAGAGCCTGAGTTAATTGATGATATTAATGGCGCTTCACCCGGTGATTCAGGTTATATAACTACCTATAGTGATGCTTCTGGTGGAGTTACTGCAGGACCAGGAGGTAGTTCTGTAGGTCCTAGTCAGAACAATGTGGGAGGAATATTACCTTCTAGTTTTTACAATCTTGATACTGGGTTTTTAGATAGTGGAGCTTTACCTGTTAATACTGAAGAGATGACTTCTAGTTTGTTTTCTTTTAAATTAACAGTTAAAGATGCTTATATGTATTTATTCAACTCAGGAGTTAGAGACTTTTATGTGGAATCAGAAATCAATGTTGAGCAAAGAGATTGGGAAGAAGAGCCAGAAAGAAGACATTATGATCCTTATTTATATATGGATTACGAAGCAATGTTCCGATCTGATATCATAAAAAAAGGTAACTTTTATAAGTATGATTATTCATTGTCTGCTAGTAGATTCTATCAGGCTGGGACTACTTGGGGTTCAACTCATACTAGAAATTACGATCCTAATGTTTCAGAAAGCTGTTATGTTAGATATGATAAAAGGGTAATATTTTCATTACCTCAGCATAAAGATTTAAGAGTTGATAATTGGGGTTCTTATTTAATAAATAACTATAAAGACTTCACTAGCGAAGTTACAGTTATTAAAGAAATGGGTAACAATGGAGCTATGATGCTTTTTGATTCTGAATCTCCTGTGTTAATAAATGGTTCTGGAACCCTTAGCACTCAAGAAGGTGTTGAGATTACAATTGGTTCTGGTGGATTATTCAATCAACCTATACAACATCTTGTTAATACTGACTCTCCTTACGAATACGCGTCTTGTCAAAATAGATTATCAGCTATTAGTACTCCTGCAGGATTCTTTTGGGTATCTCAAAACCAAGGTAAGGTATTTTCTTATACTGGTCAGATTAATGAGATATCTAATAAAGGAATGAAATGGTGGTTTAATACTTTTTTACCTTACTCTATCGTTAAGGATTTTCCTGATTTTGAGTTGCTTGACAACCCTGTAATAGGTGTTGGTGTTCAATCTGTTTATGATAATTCTACAGGTATGTTATATATCTCTAAAAGGGATTATAGATATAGACCTAGTAAAAGAGGTAGAGGTTTAACGTATACTGGAGGTAACTTATTCCAAAACGATTTAGGCTCTGTTGTACAGTTAGGTGATGAGAGGTATTTTGACAATGCTTCATGGACAGTGTCTTATGATACTAAAACTGCTACATGGATTAGTTTTCATGATTGGCATCCAAACTTATCAGTTAGCTCTAAATCTAACTTTTTAACTATAAAGAATGACTCTATATGGAGACATAACTTAAGAACAGATAGTTACTGTAATTTTTATAATCAGAATTATCCTTTCGAAGTAGAGATACCTGTTACAACCGGTCAAAGTGTTAGTACATTAAAAAGTATAGATTACTTCATGGAGGTTTTTAAATGGAACGATACATCAATAGATAGTTACCATTCTTTAGATTTCAACTTTGATGAAGCTGTTGTGTATAATACTGAACAGATCTCTGGTAAACTTAAGTTGAATATCACTCCTAAGAATTCGCCTCAGTTACACTCTACATATCCTAGAGTAAATGTTGCTACAAATAACATTGACATCTTATACTCTAAAGAAGAGAATAAGTATAGGTTTAATCAGTTCTGGGATATTACTGATGATAGAGGTGAGTTTTCTACAGCAGAAAGATTCATGTGGACTACTGAGCCTAACGGTTACATTAAAGACATAACTTCAAACTATGTTGATTATTTAAAACATCAGCATCAACGAAAAAAGTTTAGACATTATCAAACAACACTTCTTTTAAGAAGAAATGTTTCTGGAGATAAAAATATGCAACTTAAAGTTGTTAACACTAAGCAGCAATACTCTCCTAGATAAACTTTAAAGGTTTGTATTGTTTGTTTTATTATTAGTATATTTAAGTATGAAAAAGAAAATGCAAAAATCAAAAGCAAACACTAAGCCTCAAGGGGTTTTAGATGTTAGCTTTGATAATACTCTAGACGGTAAAAACGTTTCAGAGAAAAAAAAGAGTTCTTTTCTAGATTTCTTGAAAGATAATGTTGATACATTTCAGCAGGTACAGGAATTGATGAATAAAGATTTAGCTCCTGAACCTGGCAAGTTTGCCGATGGTGGACCTTACGATTTTAAAGGTAGAATCGACAAATGGAAAAATAATAGACTTGACAGAAAAGAAGAGAGAGATTATCAATCGCAGAGGAAAATAGACGTAGCTAATGAAAGGTTTAGGGTTAAAGAAAATTCTATTCTTGCTGAGTCTAATCGCAAGGCTGAACTGGAAGGTTTAGATCCTGATGATGAAGGTCTTGATGAAAAGATTGTTCAAACAGTTCCTGGATTTGAAAACACAGATATAGGTAAATATCATTCAGAGAAACTTAAACAACAGAATATAAACAAAGTATCAATAGATAACAAAGATATTCAGGATGACTATAGTGACGATACAATTAATGATGGTCCTTATAGTCATGACAACCAATGGAATAACGGAGGGAAAACTGTGATTGGTGGTCTTAATATGTTATCAAACAGAAGAAAAGAAAATGCTCAAGAGAGAAAAAACTTTAGTGAGCAATCAAATGTTTTTAACCTATACAAGACAGGTAAAAACGATAGAGGTGATTACATGTCAAATGTTCCTGGTTTTGGAGATTCATTTAGACCTGACGATCACGTAAGAAAAGGATTCAATACTAAAACGGCAGAGGATGGTATATCTATCTCTGATGAAATGGAATTAACTGAAGAAGAGATAGCTAAGCTTAAAGAAGATGGTTATGAGTTTGAATATTTAGATTAATGTTATGAAAAAGAGAAAAGTAAGAATTACAGGTAGAAAGATGCTTAATGGTGGAAATACCAATAGAAAGATCAACTCTACAAACAGAGACGAATCAAACGTTGAGGTTGAGGTTGATGAATCTATTGTTATGCCAGGTGAAAATGGTGTACCAGAATCTTATATGGCTGGAGGTAAAAAGCATTCTGGAGGAGGTACTCCGCTTAACTTACCGAAAGGCTCGTTTGTTTTTTCAAACAATAAAAAGAAATTAAAGATAACTGATAAATCTATACTTGCTGAGTTCGGAGAGACTAGCAAAAAAAGACTTAAAGGTTTGACACCTGCTGAGTTAGCAAAAAAGTATGACATTAATAAGTACAGAGCTGTACTTGATAATGAACATGCTGGCAAGCTTCAAAAGGAAACTGCTAAGAAAATGATTACTAATTATAATCTTAAGCTTTCAAAACTTGCTTTAATACAAGAATCTATGAAAGGGTTTCCTCAAGGTGCTCCTGAAATGACTCAGCCTTATATGATGAAAGCTGGAATCACAGCTGATGATATCATGCCTAAAGAAGAAGAGGTTGTTACTGACAATGTTGAAGCTCCAGAAATGGAAGATGGTGGAGCTCTACAAAAAATGGATAAGGGTGGTACACTTAAAGAAAAAAGAGAAAATAGAAAAAAAGAAAAAGCTTATCAAGAACAAAGAAAGATTGACGTAAGTAAAGAAGAGGCAAGATTAAAAGGTCTAGCTGACAAGAAGAAATTAGACGATGATAAAGCTGAACAAGTGCTTACTGCTAACGTTAAAAGAGCAAAGACTAATCCTGTATATGATGAGTCTAGCGATAAGTACGACCCTTCCAAAGTAAAAGTAGGAGACTTTATTAAAAGAGAAAACGGAAAAGTATACGAAAAAACTAAAATGTCGTCTAAAGGTACTCAGTACGAAGGAGACATGGAAGGTTGGGAAGGTAAGGCTGGCGAAAGATATTCTAACCAGTATGCGACTGTAGCTAAAGCTTTCGATAGTCCTGAAGCTAGAAAAGCTTTCGCTAAACATTACAGAACAGTTGCCTTAGATGATGCAAGTTATGTAGGTAAAAACGGTAAATCTAGCGATAAACTAGACAAGCAAACCATTTTAGATATGTCAGACGATGACATCGTTGAAATATATCTTCGTCACCAGGAGAGAAATCTTAAGCTTGCTGCAAACGAAATAGACCCGTTACATTTTAATGATCGTAATGGTAAGATAAAAAAAGAACATAAAGACAAATATAGTTTTGATAATCTTGATGATGCCTTTAAGTCTATAGGGATGGAGTGGGAATCAGATGCTAATGATCCTAGTGTTATTACTAACAGTAAGAAGTTGGAACAAGCGTCTTATGTTGCTGCAAACTCAATGTTGTCTGAAGAAGGAAGGGAAGGTATGAGCCCTGAATTGTTAGAAAACTTTAAAGCATTAAATATTGCTGCTGTAGGTAATGATGATGAAAAATTAGGGTTTAAAAATACTTCTCCAATTGACGGTTATTATACTGACACATCTGCTGGTCAAAATACATTAGCTGATGATTCTTATGGAGCTGAGTATAAAGCATACGAAGAGGAAGAAAAAAAGGAAGAAAAAGAAGAAGAAGAAGAGGTTGTTGTTGATGAAAATACTCCTTGGTATTCTCAGGATGTTGGAAACGCATACAGTAGACTGAACGAGAGAATGAATCTTAAAAAGTATCTTCCTAATTCTACACCTATTGATTTAGAAGATCCTGATGTTGTTTATTACGATCCATCTAGAGCTTTAGCTGCTAATGCTGAATCGTCAGCTGTTGCATCTAAAACTAATGCTATGTTTGCTGGGGCTCAAGGAACGTTTAGAAATTCAGGTGTAGCGAGTAATGCTGCCAAGAATGCTGCAGATATAATGGGTGCTTACGAAGACAAGAATGTATCATTAGCTAATAATTATCTTGACAAGGTTCAAGATACGGCTAATAAAGAACATTTATCTAACGCTGCAAGAGTTCAAAAAGATTATGACGGTCAAACCGTTGCTAATCAACAGTTTGATAATTCTAAAACAGAAGCTAATAGAAATATGTTCTTAGCATGGAGAGATGGTAAAACAAATCAACAAACTGCTCAGACATTGAACTCTCTTTATCCAGAGTATAATATTCGACCTGAAAAAGGTGGTGGTGTTTACTTTAATGGAAGCACTAAAGATTTAACTGATAACGGAACTGTTGCTCCGTCTGCCGTAACGTTGAAAACTATACAACGTGATAACCCAGGATTAAGCGCGAGTGATGCCATAAAACTACTTAAGGTTACATTGGGTCAAGAACCTAGCGGTACTTCTCAATCGGAAGCTGACAATAGAGCTCAGGCAGCTCAAATGATTACTGGTGTTCAGAATCAACAAGCAATGGATGGTTTGGACATTATGGATATGGGCGGAGTCTTTAATCCATCTCTTTACAAATCATAAACTTTAAACATTTACAATAATAAATAGTTAAGTGTTACCTTAGCTAAATAATAAAATATAATATGGCTACTTACTTACCTGGCGTTACCGATAAACTTAGTGCTCACCAAACGTGGACACCAGATTTTGCATTCTATCAAGGTGCATTAAATCAGAAGCAACAAACTTATGACCAAGGTTGGTCGAAACTAAATAACATTTATAATAGTGTATTAAACTCTCCAATGATGAGAGATGAAAATATTGCTAATAGAGATGAGTTTTTTAAGAACATAGAGTCTGATTTAAAAAGTGCTTCTAAAATGGATTTGTCTTTACAACAGAATGTTACAAAGGCAACTAATATTTTTAAACCTATTTATGAAAACAAAAATATAGCTCACGATATGTACTATACTAAACAGTATGGTAATAAAATGAGTATGATTCAAGGGTTGAAGAATTGTGTTGATAAAGAAAAGTGTGGAGATAAGTACTGGGCAGGTGGAGTTGAAGCTATGCAGATACGAGCTAAAAAGTATACAGACTCTTCTCAAGAGGATGCATTGAATTTTGCAGGTCCAACATATGTAAATAAGGTAAATGTTTATGATAGAGCTCAAAAGATTGCTAAAGCCGCAAATCTTAGCGTTACTAAAGATAGGAGTAATGGTAAGTATATCGTAACAGATACTAATGGTGTTCTTATACAGAAGCCATTAATGGATTTATTCATGGGTCAAATAGGATCTCAAGATGATGTTCAATCATACTATAGAGAGAAAGCTTTTCTTTTAGGAGAAAGAGATCCTGAGAATCTTGAGTCTGTCTATAATAGTATTATGGCTTCTAGAGCAGAAAACGAACCGCCTTTAGAAGTTGAAAAAGTTAAATCTATAGCTAGAAAAAAGAATGAAGATGAAAATTTTGAGTTCTCAGTTAATGAAATAAAATCAAAACACGCTGGAGGTATAGACAGGCTTAATGATATGATGCTTGTGAAAAATCATCTTAATAGCGAAAAAAATAAAGGAGAAAAAGTTGGTTCTGGACTTGAGAAAATAAACAGAGAAATAGAAGATCAAGAAGGAGTTAACAATGTTGTTGGAGGAATGTCTGAATCAATAGACAGGTTAGATAGTGATGTTAGTCAAGCTCAGAAACAATCGGTTATTGCTAACCAGATAATGCTTATGGAGTTACAGACAGCTGCTGAGTCGTTATCTCACACTGGTGAGAAACATACTCAAAAAGCTGATCCATACCGTTTAGCATCTTATAAGTCAGGTCTTGCTTTAAACAATCAATTAACGGTTGCGCAATGGAAGTATGATCATCCAGACCTAGATAAGAAGAAAGATTCTAAATTTAGTTATTCAAACCCTAACTCTAAGAAAGGTAAAGTTAGTACTACTAATTATGGTCAAGCAGAATCTGACAGAGCTAAAGTTTTAGGTAGGTTGGCTGTTAAAAATCATGAAGGATACAATGATCCAGACGGACCTTTAATGGTAGAGCTAAGAAAGAAACATCCAGCAATGATTGGTGAATCTGTAGCTATACCTGCAGTTGAAGGACAAGATGTACAGTTTTCCGTTACAGTTTTACCTCCTACTTATACTGATAAAGTTGAGAATGGAATTGTTGTATACAGGGATATTGAAGGAAACGAGATAGATCTTTCTAGTAGAGAAAATGTAGAAGGGTTTCTTAAATCAACAAATCCTTCCATGTATTCTAAATACGTATCGCAAGGGTTTGATGTTTATAAGGAATTCATGCAGTTGACCGGTAGAAACGCTATAGTTTCTCCATCAAGTGCATCAAGTGTGAATAGCGGAGCTGAGATTACGACTGTGGAAAATATAGCTAGAGCGTCTAGTGGAGCTGCTGTATCTGCAGGTAACATGACTTCTGTTGTGTCAGCTGTTGATGGTGCAATTGCTAGCGGTACAATACAAAAAGAAAATAAAGGTAAAGCAATTGAGGCTTACGAAACTGTTAACGCTTACTCTATTGCAAAACAGGAATCAGATAAAGTAATTTCTGGTATCAATAAAACAATAGAGAATATATCAAAAAGTAAAAGGTCAGATGCTGACAAAAAGAGTTACATATCTACTTTACAGAATAAAATTCACAAAGAAGAGTTTGCCTTATCGAACAAAAAGAAACAGTTGCATTTGGAATTAAACTCGAATGAAGCTTATAAGTTAATGAATGAATCGGGAGCTGGAAGTGATATAAATAGAGATGTTGATAACACAATGTCTAAGATGGCTAAGGTTTTAGAACAGGAAAGCGGATCTGTTAAACACAGAACTGAAGTTATAACTAGCTCTATGACTAGAGAAGCATCACTTGTTTCTAATGAGGTAATCAGAAACAATAAAAGAAGTTTTAACGTTAAGAACCAAGTTGTCTCGTCATACGCTCATGATTTATTGAGAGTGATTAAAAGTGGTGATAATGCAGAATCAGCATTAGGAAGAAAAGAAGCTTCAAATTTTCTTGATAGAGTTAACCATAGATTATTGTTTGGTGAGGATCATGAAGACCTTACAGATGAAAATAAAATAGAACTTATAGCTAGTGGTAAAAGTATACAAGAACTAAACGAAGGAAGAGTTGTAGAGTATATGTATGAAACATTAACATCTAAAACTGATGACGGTAATGTTATCGGGTACGGAGTTAATAGTTCTAATGCTAGTATAAAAAAAGCTATAAGCAGTTCTTACGCTGATGCTTCTTTAGATATAAAGATTTCCGATATAGCTACTAAAAAAACTATTGATAATCACAATAAAGCTCTTAGTTATGCTGACAACAAAAACAGAGAAGGATTAAAAGGTAAGGAACAAGATGAGGCTGGCTATACAGTAGCTAAAGGAATAGCGAAGTACGGAACAATAAATAAGAGTGGTCCAATACATAGGTTATTTACGGAGGCAGAGCTGTTCAAGAATGCAGTTAAAGCTTACAACTTAAATAAGTCTACGTTAGAGACTAATGTATTAGAGCAATCTCTGGGAATGCTTAGTGATTGGGGTAATAGTTTAGGTAAATTAATAACTAACGATTGGTCTAGTATGAACCTAGATGATGGTGATGTTTTTGAATTGTTTCTTGATAGTAAATCATTATCTTTAGGTGGTTCTGATGATTCGTTTGTATTCGGGATAGATGAAAAAATATTTACTGATAAAGAGAGTAAGGAATTAATAAGTACTTATGTTCCTGACGATGTTAATAAAGGTCACGAGGCTATTAAGAAAAGGAATGAGAGTTGGGATATGCCTTTTGGTGATGATAAAATGGATTTAGGTATTCAATCAGCATTATCAAGAGCTTATAAGGCAGGAGATTTAGATGTTAAGATAAATGGGAGCGAGATGACTCTTTATTTTCCTAAAACAAAACTTAAAAGAGTTGTAAACTTAAACGAATCATTTATCGAAGGTCGAGTAGAAGAAGCGTTTGATATGGATGACTCTAAGGATCTTATGTTAGATATTCACAACTATATAGGTAAAGGTTTTTTAAGTGCTGATACTGGAGTAGCTGGTACGTTAGGAGGTCTTGGTGGTCAAGAAAATCTTCAAGGAGAGTACATGTTTACTGAGTTTAACACAACTACAGATAAAGGTCTCGCTGGAATGAATTATCTTCACTCTATATTATCTGATGCTTATGATAGACCTTCTGAAAATTCTTTTGGAGAGTTAAATTCTAGTAAGGATGATATCACTGAATTTAAAGGTTTAATGGAGAATGACTTTAGTAATCTATCGAAAATAAAAATGAGCAAAACTATTAATCACAAGGAAAAAGCAGGGATTAAATACAAGATAGATTATACTCATAATGGCGAATCTAAGACATTAGATCTTAAATATTTAGATGAGAATGATCCTCATGTAAGATCTAATGATACAAGTAGATATTACGCTATGGCAACTGAAATCAAAAAGAGTAATAGTAATTCTGTTCACATACCTATAGGGGATGGTATTAAACCAGCAGTGCTTAGTATGACGCATAATGGAACTATGATCGCGACATATTATATGTTGGATAGAGAAGGTTCAAATGTTAAACATGAGATTGATATTTTAGAAAACGGATTAGACGAAACATTACAACTAATAAGAAGTTCTGTTACTGATATGAATGAAATGATGAGAAACTCATACGCTGATAAAATAACAGAAGTATTCAATAAATAAAAAATTACATATGCCTGATAAGATAAAAACACACGAAGATGTACAGAATGAATTACTGAATCTTCAAGATAAACTGGGGTCTAAATCTAATGCAAATGTTGGTCCTTTAAAATTTTCTCCTGATGCTTTTAGTAGATCAACATATGTAGGTAAATCTGCATACGATAGATTAGGGTTTAGTCCTACTAGAGATAATCATACAAAATACGCTAGAGAAACAACTGGGGGAGAAATAACAAAAGATGCTCTTGTAGGTTTTGGTACTAACCTTAAAAACTTTGATCTTTTTGGCGTTTCGATAGGAGCCAAAGTAGGCTCTTCAGAAGCTGTTAGAGATTTTGAAAGAGCAATGGCAATAGGAACTCCAATAGGAGATAAAGGTGCTTATGGATATTTAGCTGAACAAGCTACAAATGCAGGTTTTACTGGGTCTATTATAACATCTATTGCTATTGAAGACACGGTACTGTCTGCTTTGACTGCTATAACTTATGGAGGTAATGCTCCTATACAAGCAGCCTGGATGGCCGGTAAGTTAGCAAGAGTAGCTAAGTACGTATATAAAGGGTCTAAAACTGTCAAAAGAACTAAAGGGACATTAAGAGCTATGGAAGCTGCTGAAACTTTAAGATTGTTAGATAGAGCTTCTGATATAACTAAAGTTAGGAAAGCAGTTAAATTTGTTGGTGACAAAGCAGGTGATTTACTAATACCAAACCTTAAAGCTAATAAGTTGCATCTTGATGATTTAGCTCGTAATGGTGAAAAAGCAACAAAACTTGAGGCTGTATCAAAGACAGGTGTAGCAATATGGAAAGAGGCTAGAGAATGGAGATTGGCGTATGGAGAGGCTCAGCTTGAAAGCTCTTTCTTAAATAAAGATGTATTAGCTGGAAAGATAGAACAGTATAAACAACAAACTGGAAATGATAGAGTTCCAGACGACATCCTTGAAGGATTTAAAAAGCAAGCTAATTATCATTCAAACAGAGCTTTGAATGCTAATATAGGTGTTATTTACGCATCGAATAAGTTGGCTTTAGGTTTTATATTTAAAAAATTCAGACCAAGAGTTGCTAAGTTTGGAGTAAAAAGAGGTGCTCATGGAACTACTTATGAGGTTAAGTCTAGAGCTGGAGGAGGTATTTTAAATAGAAAACCTAGAGTTGGTGGTCAAGAATTTATACGTGACGGTTTTCTTAAGTCAAAAGTAGATTGGTCTAGAGCGTCTAGCAGGGTTAAAGCTAAGGCTGCGGTAAGCATGGCTAAAACATTTGCAAAGACTGGTGTTGGTGAAGGTATTCAAGAGTATACTCAGGAGATTATACAACATGCCGAAATGAGAATGGCAATGTCTAACGATAAAAATATAGAATTAGGTAAAACATTTAACGATTACGCTAAGTCTGCTCAACACTTTAGATCAAAAGAAGGATTTAAAATATTTGCATCTGGTTTTACTATGGGTGGTTTTTCTGCTCCAGTACAATTTGCCGCTTCATCAGCTGTAAAACTAGCTACAGGTGCCGCTCAATTAGCTACAGGAAACTTTAAAGATTCAAGAGCTGAAGTAGTAAAGAGTCAAGAATTAACATTAAAGAATATAGAAGAAGTTAACAAGTTGTATGAGAGTATGAACGGTGCTGATTTCAATATGTCTAAGCTTTTAGGTGATAGCGTAAATAAAGAAAACGCTGAAGCTTTGATGAAGGCTGTTAATGAAGGCGATGAAGATGCTTATGCTGAAATAATGAACAAATCTAACACTGATTTTGTTTCAGAAATAATAGCTAATGGTAGTTACGAAAATGTATTGGATTATTATGAACAAATCTCTAAGCTTACAGATAATGAATTAGAAGATTTAATGGGTGATGAGCTGCATGAAAAAGGAACTACAGATGAGGATGGTGTATACACAGCAGGGAAAAGAATGTCTGATAGTGCTGTAAACGAGAAACGTAAATATGCTAGAAGCAGAGTCGAGATATCTATTAAAGAACTTAAAGAACAGAAAGAATTTTCTGATGTTGTTGACAAGATAAAAGTTAATCCTTTTAACAGGTATGATTCTGAGAGTGATGATAAAACAGGAGCTAGTGAGTCAGGAAAACATAAGGCTTTTAATGATGCCAAAGCATTAATAAAAAAGAATAGACATAACTACAGACAAGTACTTAATGATAAAGTTGAACTTGAAGGAGAGTTGTCAGACTTACTGGAAGGTTCTGGCTCTTTAAAAGGTGACGTTATTGATGTGTCTTCTATTAAAGGTATAAAGTCGGCTTTATATTCGTTGTTAAATGAAATAGAAGCAGAAGCATTAAATGAAAATAAAACTGAAGACGATAAAAAGAAGTTAAAAAATAACAAACAAAAAATTGTTGCCCTCAATCGCATACTTGATGTTGTAACTAAGGCTAACGGAAAAGCTCAACATGAAAAAGATAGAGTACTTACGAAGGATGACAAAGTAATAATAAAATCTAGATTAAGTGCTTACTTCTCATTATTAAATAAAGACGAAAGTAATAGTAATGATTTTTCTATAAAAAATATAGAACAGATTACAGAAGCTGTATTCAATCTTTATGATAAGAATTTAACTCTTGACGACATCAAAGACGCAAGCAATAAACTTGATGACACTAGTTATTTTAATGATGTAGTCAACGCTAAAGCTAAGGTTAATGATTATATATGGAGTAAGAAAAAAGAAATAATAGGTAGTGGTTTCCATGCACTTGACAAGCAAGCCAAGACAAATAAGTTTATTAAAAAGTTAGATGATGCTGGTGTTTTTATTACTCAAGAAGCTGCAGATAAATTATTAAGCAAGAATGAAAAGCCTAAAAAATACTTTCATAAGCACAGTGGAGTTGAGGTTTCAGAAAAGGATCCGATTCTTAAAGAAGTTCAGGCTATAGTATCTGATTACACTACAGATAAGAAACACAGGAATGGGGCTGATGGTGTAGTTTATAGAGAAGGATTATCTATAGAATTGAATGATGTTGCAGATGATGATTTATCATTACTTGAAAGAGCTGCTAAGCGTAAAATAGAGAAAGCTCTTAAGAATGGGTTTGAAATATCTATAACAGGTAAAGCTATCTCTTATGACAAAGATAATAGACCAACTTATAAAGTTGTTTATGGAGCTGCGAATGTCAAAATAAAACTAAAGTCAACTGAGAACTCAATGAAGGATGAGAAGTCAGAAAGTAAAGAAGTTGATGACACGAAAAAACTAAACGAACAAATTAAGGAAAAAAATAAAGAAAAAAGAAAAGAAAAAAGGGATAAGCGTAAGGCTTCACGTAAAGCTAAACGTAAAGATTTTTTCAGTAGAACAAATAAAAGCAATGAAACTGAAGAAGAAAATAGCGAAGAGGAAACTAAAACTAATGCTAATACGAATACTGAAGAAAAAACTACTAGTGAGGAAAACAAAGTAGAATCTGCTTCTGACACTGATAACTCATATCCAGATAAAAGAGTTCCATTGAAAAGGGAGAAATTCACTATAACAGACAAAGATGGTGGTAAACGAGTAGTTACAGTTATAACAATGATGGATGGATCTTTAAGAGCGGAGACTGAGTCGTTTGATAAAAACGGTAAATCTATTAATGTAGATATAGAAACTTCTCTTGGTAATAATAGTATTATAATAAGGGATGGTATTACAGCAGAACAAGCTGTAAAGAATACTGTTGCAAATGAAAGTTTGGGGGATGTTGTTGAAAAAACCAGTGAAGAGAATGGCACTGTACTTTTGAGTCCAAAAAGATTAGCTCGTTTATCAGATAAACAGAAAGAAAGACTAGGTATTTCTAAAAAGACTGACAATAAAAGAGACACATCTAAAGAGATAGAGGAAGGTTTGTCTAGTATGGGTAAAGGATTTATACAAGCAGCTAATGAGCGAGCGGCTAAACTGTTACAAAAAGACGGAAAGCTAAGTTACAATAAAAAAGAATCTGCAGAAGCTGCAAGAAACAATCCTCACTATAACACTGTTGAAAATTCTCAAGGAGGTGTAGATGTAATAGGTATATATTTAGAAGAAACGGATACATGGGTAGGTACACCTTCTAGTCAATCTGAATTAGATAAAATCAATAAGGAGGAACAAGAGGAGTTGAGCCTTAAAGAAACCAATATTTTAGAAAGACAAACAGAAACTAATAACGTACCACTTTCAGACTTGGAATACAAAGTAGCTGAAAAGATTATTGAGAAAGGTATTAAAGACGGGTTGAGTGCGGATGAAATATACACTAAACTTAGGAATAGAAAATTCAATAAGAGTGGTGGGATCACAGTCGTCTTAGCAAAAGAATATATTCAAGCCAGGATAGATGGTAAGACTACCGTTAAATATGGGGAAAGTCAAAGAGAGTTTATAAAAGCCAAGTACAAAGCAAAAAGGGATGCTTTAAACGAGAGTAAAGGATCTACACAACAAAGTAGTGAGGCTGACATCTTCCTTAAAAAGGAAGACTTGTCTAAAGCTCCAGAATTTGCACAAAAAGCAATTTCCAAAACTGTAGAAGCGATTCCAGAGGACGTTAGATTAAAGGTTGTTAAAAAAGCTTATGAGGGAATAACTGCTGATTTCATAGCTAAAGAACTTAATTTAACAACAGCACAAGTCAGATCAATAAGAGCCTATTATGGGGTTCCAGATGTATCGGACAAAGCAGATTATAAAAAATGGAAAGATGGCATTACGTCACAATTAAGCTCTAGTAGTAATCAAGAAAAAGATAATAAAAATAATTCTACCAAGAAAAAAGAGGTAAAAGAAAAAAAACCAGAATTATATCTTGAAGGTGTTAAAGTTGTAGATGGAACAAGCTCAGTTGTAAAACTTATAGGTTATGGTAAAAACTTCACAATTGATACCAACTCTCCTATATATAAGATTGTTTTGAATATTATTAAAAGAGCAAAGCTTTTAGGTAGTAATGAACACTTTACTACTAAGCTTAATAAATCTATAGCTAGTCCTTTCAAGCTTGTTTCAGGAACTAAAATAACTATTAGAACTGTTAACGAAGAAACTAAAAACATAGACCTGAATACTTATGAATACACTTCACCAGTTACTTTAAGTGAAGCGTTACTTAGTTTGGATTACGAAACTAATAAGGATGAGTTTTTAGAGATTTACGGTTTAAAATCAGAAGACACAGGTGGATTACATAAAGTAACTATAAAAAATAAAGATGAAGTAGACACTTACTATGCTGAAGACGAGATAACTGCAAATTGGATTAATGATCAAGGAGACGGTAATACATTAATATCTTTGAGACACATATCTAAAGAGGAGATTGTACCTGTAGATTTAGCTATTGAATTAAGAGAAGCTAAATCAACAATAGAAGTTAACAGTATGCATTCTAAGCTTTTAGCAAAATCAAGACTGACTAATGGTGAGCAGAAAATTGTAGCGGATATAAAAGCTGAAATCCATGAAAAAACAAAAGAAAGCTACCATCTTGGAGATAGAGTAACAGTTTCAGATATTTTACATCCTACAATGTTAAAAGAAAAAGGTGGAGAGGTATCAGATGTAAAAACAGGTATCATTAGTTCTAAAACAGAAAAAGGAATATCTATATCTTCAGAAGATAATAGTAATTCAAGTTTTTTTACTAACTTTGAGGATATGGTAATCAACAAAAATAGAAT
>Ga0308025_1000704_pt1 | contig 16754 bp, 19 predicted proteins | sample Neamet422_FD_201298 | JGI IMG/M metagenome (GOLD analysis project Ga0308025, IMG submission 201298) | Marine microbial communities from water near the shore, Antarctic Ocean - #422 | ecosystem: Environmental > Aquatic > Marine > Unclassified | place: Southern Ocean | collected 2014-10-03
TGGTGGTGCTTATCGTCTATACAAATTTAATATTTAATAATTGTTTAATTTGTGAATTTTAATATGTGATTATTTCTTAATGCAATGAATATATTCAGATGGTGTATATTATTAACACTTGTGTCATGTTCAATTTCATCATACTTTATATCCAGCGTGGTTGACAGGTATATACAAAGATCGTCCAAGAATATATACGACACCCGAGCATCAAATTCTGCTAGTAATATCATAAATTCGATTTCTAACCTAGAGACATTGTCATCTATCACTGTTTCATTGGAAGCTGTTGATAAGATAAGTGTTCCTTTTTTCAATGCTGTGTGTGCAGAGTATTTTATTCGAGATACGTCAATTTCAAGAAGTGTTTACATTGAAAGAATTCCTATACACCTACAGGATGAAGTTGAAAAATACCTTACCGATACATATAACGTGACAGTTTCTATAAGTCCCATAGGTCCTTCTTTAATACCTGGTGAAGATTTATGGGTTGTATTTAACATTTTCCCATTTGTATATCCAATTGTAGGTCTAGAGTTGTTCAGTGACCCCATAAGAAGAGATCTTATAGAAAGATTGTTGATAAGTGAAACACCACAAACAACCTATAATATACCACTTGTCGATACTGGTGAATCTGGTTTGATATCAATGCAGCCAGTTTCTAAGGGTGGGGTTATATCCGGGGCTACCGTGAGCGTATTTAGATATGAATTTTTTTTTACACGCCTTTTTGCAGAATTCTCAGAGAGATATCCAGAGCCTACCGAATGCGTGTATATAAAAGATGATCTTGTCTACAGTACCGGAATTTGTCCTGTGTCACCTATACTTGACGATTCTTTTATACATGTAGTGTCTCTGGATGCACATGTATCGGTTTCTAAGTACAGGTATAGTATGACATCTGTATTCCCAGTAACAATGTCGTGTTTACTATTAATAATAGTGGTTGTACTGGGTATACTACTACAGTTTGAAAAGAGACGAGAGAAAGCTATATCCCAGTCCGAATTTAAGAGTAGATTTTTATCCGATATTTCTCATGAAATACGTACACCAATGAATGGTATAATTGGTTCTTATGAATTGTTGGTAGATAAAATTACTGGGATCGAATCATTGGCTCACTTGGAAACTATTAGAACATGTGGGTTTTCATTATTGGAACTCATCAACGATGTTCTGGATATTTCAAGTATTGAATCGGGAAATATGATTATAAGATTATCAGATGTAAATTTTATAGAATGTATACAAGATTGTATACGCAAGTGTTGGATTACATATAAGAAAACAAATGGTATCAATAACAATTCCGTGGAATTGAATTTGATAATTGGTGGGAATTTTCCCCTTTCTATTATTTGCGATGAGCGTCGTATAACACAAGTGATAAACAACCTTGTGAAGAATGCATTGGCGTTCACGTCACAAGGGTCTGTGTTGGTACATATTGATGTATCTAATCTTACAGAGGACAGATGTTCGATAAGTATTTCTGTTGCCGATACAGGTGTGGGTATGGACCCGTCTCATATAAAACATGTGATGACACCATTTACCAGGGGTCATGATCACCTGGATGCCGGTGGGTCTGGTCTGGGTCTATCTATTTCAAATGGGTTGTGTTTACTGATGGGAGGGAATTTAGAATGTAGGAGTGAATTGGGAAACGGTAGTAAATTCTTTTTCAAGTTGGACGTACGTGTACGTGTGTCATCCCCTAACACAGACTCAATCTTCAACACGTACAATCAAGAATATATGGGTGAAAATCCAATACAGATGAACCCTATGGACAGTATGGTTCGTATATTAGAAAGCATAATCCCCACTGTTCTTGTAGTGGATGATATCAAAGTGAATCGTCTCGTATTATCCAAGATATTGTCCAATATGGGAATCATTGTAGACACATGTGTTGATGGACAGGAAGCAATCGACATGTGTAAAAATAAGAAATATTCTTTAATATTCATGGACATGGTTATGCCTAAAGTAAATGGTATAGATGCTACAATTTCTATAAGAAAGAGTGGTCTCAATCAAGACGTATGTATCGTATTTGTCAGTGCAGACATTTCTTCTAGTTCATATGACAAATGTATTGATTCTGGTGGAACAGATCATATAACTAAACCTGTCACGAAGACGGTTTTAATGGGTAAATTGTGTAAGTATTTGCTACCTCAGGAAGTAGAATGTGTGAGGAGAAGTTTAGAAATAGAAGAAGTTTAAAGTAAAAATGCACTGGAACATCAACGTTTGGTCTCATCGATCCCAAGCGAGCCAGTTAAGACAATATTGGTTGTTAAAGTGTTTAATTTTATTTCCCAATCCTTTCATAGTAGAAATACATATCAGGATCAATCAATTTCCTGGTCACCACATGCAGGGTATTCTCCGCGCGGTACATTATTCTGCACCCCCTCCTTTTCTTGTACCCACTGAGTATATCAACTATTTTATTGATCCCTAAACCTTTCGAAGCACCATTCTCCACTACCGATTCAACCTCCTTGATAGCTCGGTAGTAAGTTGTCGAAGTGTTCATTTTATGAATTGTGATGGGTGTGGGTACAGATAATAATATTTTTGTGTAAAAAATACGTTACAGGCTTTAAAAACGCCTATTTAATTAGAATGTGTATAAAGGTACGTTTATTTATATTCTATAATAAGTAAAAGCTATAATGGAAGTAAATTTCTTTTCCGATAATATCCTTATAGATTTGACAGAGGATGACACACGTCCTTCTAAAAGAGTAAGATGGAATCCTCCCGAATTAAACATCTCAATGATCTCTTCCTGTCCCAATGAATCTTCCAAGACCCATATTTGTATTGGCCATGCTATGGCAAATGTATTCGGAGAAATATTAGATGACTTGGGGGAAGAAGTTGAAGACAATGAGGAAGTTGAAGACAATGAGGAAGTTGCAGATGAATCTATAGATGAAGAAGAAAGATCTATTTCTGGAATACTGGAAACAATCAAGAGTTTGTTTAAGATGAACAGGGATGAAAACGGAAATGGTCTTACAGAATTACCAATGGGATCTATAAAAGATCATTCGACTACTATGTACACATATCGTTCAAATGTTTCATATATCTGGTATATAAATCCTTGGGGTTTTACAGCAGATTATGATAAATTCCAAGAAATCCAAGATAGGACTTCATGTTTTCTCATAGATGATTTTATCAAACCATCTCATCGTCTTTCTATGGAAGATACATTGAATAGTCCTCTCCCACTAGGGTTGGTTGATCCTGATACTACATTCTGTTACTATGCGCATATGGTATGGTATGCAGCTTCTGAAAAATCTCGTAGTGAGGCCATAAGGTGGAATTCTCAGTTCACATCATTGGATATACTGAAAGGTCACCCTACTACAATACTATTCCTTATGACACGTGAAAGACGACTTGTAAAAGATATTAGGATGTTACACCCATTGGAATCTATGAATCCAATTGGACCTCAGTCTAGTGGTGATTTGGATGGTATCATATGTAAGAAATTATTAGACGATGACGCAGTTGGAGCATGTGTCCCGTGGACAACTATTTATGGAGTGATTACGGATAAATTATTTGACCAACTTCCTATAAAAGAGAATAACCACAATCTTGTAATGAGAATCATAAATACCGTAAAAGAACAAGCATTATGTGGAGAGAGAAATGCGAAATATCTACTAGGTAAGATTATGTTCCATGAAAGAGTTAAACCCTATCAGGCAAATTTCTTGGGTGAGATATATAAAGAGATTCCAGAATTGGAAGGTGAATTATTGACAAATATATATATGAAAGAGGTTGTAAGAAATTATGATATTTTCCAAGAAACTGGTTCGATAGAAGAGTTCATTATCGGAATTGGAGTCAAATCCGTACTGAGGAATCTCAAAGAGTTTATGGTACAATATGAGGAAGATGGTGGTGAACCAGCACAATTGGTAAATATAATTTTATTATTGGTAAATTGTAAATTAACGGAAATCTTTTGATCAGATTATATTAATTATTAAAAATTTATTTTTTTAACACGCACCATTATCATTCTGTATCGATGACGTCTCCCAGTATTCTTGATTACGTAATGATTCTTATAATAATTGTGTATCTGGTTTCCAGATGGGTGGATTATGAGGCAAGTGGTACCAATACTACAACTTCATTGGTACGGATTATAACAGAGTCCATAGTTATCATTAATATAACATGTAACGGTTTCAAGTATTTTTCAATGGGATCATGGGAAAAACGTGCAATGCTCCGTATGGAAAAGGTCATGATGGAGATTAAAGAGTATATAACTGATCTTAAAATGGATATGGTCCAGGCATCTAATCGGAGTGCTACAGGCTCCGGAGACCATATGTCATCAAAGGATTTTTCGGATCATTTGATGAGATCTATAGTGAAGAATTTGGACACGAAAAAGTATTTTAAAAGTTTAGGTGTAGATATTGTTGATATTCTATTGCTTGCTGGTAAGCATGATGTTGATCAAGTAGCAATGTGTGAACATATATGTGACAGGTTGGGGGTTTCATTGTTCAAGTATTCCTATAAGGCTCTCACAACGGAAGATAAGGTGAAAATAGGAGCAGTTCCGGCTTTTTTCCAGGATATGGATAGTAAGCGTCCATCTGAAAGATTGGAATATATACACCAAAGGACACCTAACGTGTAAACCCCGGGATATTTTATTATAACCCCCCCTATTAAGTTTGATTGATTATGGCACCCCACCCTTTCACAACTTTTTACCACCCTCGTCCCCAGAAAATGTCTGATATGAAATCACATGGGTCAATAACAATGTCAACCATTGAAAGGTTGATGATTTTTAAGTCATCGAACAACCCTCTCGAAAAGGTCAGTAAGAAGATATCGAAGAAGAAAGTGAACGTCTACCACAAGGGCTTCGGTAAGATGCAATTCGAGAAGAAACAAGACTATTCTTCTGGTATAGAAGAAAGGGTAAATAGGATGGTTCGTAAATAATAATTTATTAATTTTAAAAACATTTTTTTTATATTTATCCCCATTCTCAGGATGGGTTGATACATGGGGACCGATGGTCACCCTATCATGAATTCGTTTTTTTATACAAAAGGTTCTGGGCTCAATGGAGGTGTGTTTCCAGCAGATTCTTCCATCCTTTCGCCTGTACCACATGTACCCGTCAAAACTATTGTGAATATTATCAACACCGTCACACCCATGAAAAATATAACTGCATCCAATGTTTTATGCGTCATATTCAATATTCATATGGGAAAAATTTGTTTTTTTTATAGGATAAAATAAATATTTACAAATCGCGTTAATGTCATGTGAAATAAATATCATTTACCTATACATATGAAGAAGTCACAGAGAATTTTTTTTGAGCAAGCGGCTAGGGAATGTTCAAAATCTCACCATAGCAGGCACCGACATGGTTCTGTGTCCATTTCCGGGAATAGAATAATCGCACGGGGTACAAATTTTAGTTGGGTTCATGCAGAAGTATGTGCTCTTCCCAAGAAGGTACTCACTTTACATAAGGATATAGTTGTGTATGTTGTCCGACGTAATAATAGAGGTGAATTGCGTAATTCACGACCGTGCGATCGATGTGAAAAATATATGAGGAAGAATGGTGTTTCTAGGGTTTATTTTTCAACGGAGAATGATGAATTTGATTGTATTAAATTTTAATGCGTTACACATGACGGTATTTTTGCATTGGTCTATAACTAATCAACAATGGAGTCTCTTATATTTGACTATATAACTGAGAAGCTTAATAACGTAGAAAAAGATCCCTCTGATGATATATCTTTTTACGAAGCTATATCTTCTCTGTGCTATACTACATCTATATCTGATCAACAGAGAAACTTTCTATTTTTACAACTAGATAAAACAAAAAGAAGTATCCCCAGGTATTTGGAATCTATTTTTGTACTTGAAGATGACTCCGATGAAGTTTGTGTATGTCTTGATGTATGTCTCTATCACACCGTACATACTGTTATGAATAATTTTACGAGCAAGATTCATGGAAATGGTAAGATAAAGGTACTCGCCAAGTTAAAAAAGATTACGGATATACTTTCTAAGATCTCAAATGTCCAAAAGTTAGATCTTTCTTTTAATGGACTTTTATACCCTGAATATATGATATTCCTTGTAGATTGTTCCAGTCTATTGAGGGACATTTACACTGAAACATACAAACGAATTGGTATCGAAGATTCATACTGTGGTATTGGAGACGAGTGATATACGAACTCTACAACTAGTTTGATATATCTATAGGGGGGCTTGTCGACAACGTATGTGAATATGTAAGAGATATCTCTTCCATGAATGCCTGGATATTCGGTTTCAAGTGATTCGGTGTAAAAATATTAACTTCTATTTTTCTACATAGTCTCGAGTAATCGTTTGACGCAGTATTATGTCTATGTTCTAATCCGGAAAAATCTAAAAAGGCATCCAACCCCTTGAGAATTGTTGATGTACATGCTAAAATAGCTACAATTAGTCTAATCGTTGTCGATGTAGCTTCTCCGGTTCCTGCTGCCCAGAATGCCATAGCTGTTGCTCCACCACTTGTCAGCATTTCTGGGATTTTAAAAGCTATTGATCTTTTTTTATAGAGATGTCCTTCCTCTAGATGAGCCTGTGATCGTAAAGAACACGACCTCAACCATGTTTCTATAATGGACACTGATAGATTTGTCCAATCGCTTTGATATACTGCATCTTTATGGAAGACACTAAGTGAAGGAACTTCTCCTTTTATTATTCCTTCACATAGTTTTTTATTATTAACAATGGCTTCTTTTTTATCCCTTCCCCCATACACGGATATAAACTTATTATCGTCTAATAACATCGTATCTGAATCGTCTGCGACACTCTCTTCATCATACTTATCAGTGTCCATGTGGATACAGATACGTAACAATAAAATTTAGAATATAAATACACACTTGATATTATCCCATGTAGAGAAATACATTCTTCTTTTCTTCATGATTCGTATCACAGTTAACATCTCCTTTTTAATACTTATACATGATACCATCTTAAAGATTTTATAAGTGTTTTCGAGATCTGTAGGATTTATATATTTAAGATTTTTATATAATATATCCACGAGGAACATTTGGAATTTATTTCCAACGTTTTGGTACAATTCCCCCATTTCAGATAGAAGTATATTGAAATTTACCCCGTCTCCTTGTACTATATGCGTACCATCACCCCTTTTTATTTGTTCCAATCGTGATATACGTGTTACTATATCCAATATCATCCGTGAATTGTAATTGGAATCAAGAGAAGTACGTGTTATTTTTTCCTGTACGGATATAACCTGCCTTCTGAGTTCTGATTCTGCTATCCGTATCTTATCATTGACTTCTTCTACAGAGTCTCTTCTGGATATAGACATGCGTGTACACGTGTCTCTAATATATATATATCGATGGTATTAATATATATAACAATGGCCATATGTATATTCGAAAACTGTAGGAAAGGGTCTTTATTTGGCAGACCAGGGAGACCCCCAATACACTGTTCCGAGCACAAGGATGTTGACGAAATCAACCTTAAGTGTAAAAAATGCACATCTGAAGGTTGTCCATCACAGGCTTATTTTGGAACGATTCATCAAAGACCTATACACTGTGGAGAACACCGTACAGAAGGAGAGAAAAATGTCGTCATGAAAGAATGTGCTATTTCTATGTGCCAGACCCGGGCTACATGTGGGGAAATAGGCCAAAAACCCACACATTGTCGTAGACATTGTAGTTCATCTGCAGTTCTTCGTGTTATAAAATCATGTATTTCGGAAGATTGTCATAGATCTAGATGTTTTGGTCCTGTAGGTGAGAAACCCCTACATTGTAGCTACCATAGAGAAGATGATGAGATAGACGTGGTATCATCTAGGTGTGGTACACAGGGATGTTCTGTGTATGATATTCGTGAAAGACCAATAGGAAAGCGTATTTCTCCAGATGGTATCCGTATGTGTTCTCACTGCTTCCGATCCATCCATCCTGATCTAAACCGACTCCGTGTGCGCGTGGAGCATTTCGTTCTTGCCGACATACAAAGGATTATACCGGAAATGAATAAATATCTCAAGATACAAGATTGTCCCATCCCATGTGGGGTTTCTATGGAACGCCCGGATGCTCTTTATGTGGTTAAAGATGGGAAAACCCTGGTACAGATAGAGATTGACGAGACACCTGACCACGAGAATGATAAGTCAAGATTAATGAGAATACTTGCAAGTACTGACGCAGTCGAACATATAGTGATACGTATACATACACATAGAACATCTGAATATCCGAGTATGTTTACGAGTAGGCGTTTAAGAAATGGTGAAAGGGTTCTAGAAGCCCGACCTGTTGAATTTAGTAGGAGAATGAATATTATCGAAAATACTATACGGAAACTCTTAGAAGGGAATGATACATGTATAATTGAATTATTTGTTTAATAATTTATTCTGATGGCGATAAAACTATATCCGATGAAGGAGATGTCGATATCATATTCTTCAGACTCCAATCAAAGTCCATAAACTTACCGTCCCCGTAGAACCAGTGCCTAAATTTAGATCTTGGTGGAGACATGGAAGCACTATCAAATTGTGCAAGTCTGTTTGGTATAGGATCTTCTCCGTCATTAGCGGACTGGGATGCAGAATCATAATCCCCGTCGTCTATACGTAATTCTAGATTCGATTCTTCTGTAATTGTATCCATTGAATTTTTCCATATAGTTTCCTCCAACGGTAACGAATCAGGCATGGCTATATCCATCCCCAACACGTCTTCTATATTTTCATGTTCAATTTCATCGGTGTCGATAATATTTAATGTCTCCATTTCATATTTTGGTTTAAAAAAACTACCATCATAATATGTTTTTGTATCATCATTATCCAAAATAATGTCTTCATTTTCATTATCGTCATGGTGTTTTACTGGTTTTTTTACCCAAACCTTCTTCCTTGATGTACAATTCCCCATTATATATATAATAACATATCATTATAATTATACACTGATACAATACACAATTTATTATGTAAATTTATGGTAAGTGGTTATATGGGTGGATGTACAAGAGCTTTGAATATATATTATCATTGACGTTATTTTCTCTGGGAATATGTACAACTATATTTATAGCTGAGTATTCGTACAATTGTCACAAAATTAAAGAAATAACAGAATATGACGAGATCACATCATGTTTGGTCGCACAAATATCCAAACGTATCCAAGATGTATCATACCCGTGGGTGATGACAACTATACTGGAAGAAATAGGTATAACAGATCATAATATATTTTCCAGATTGATTGAAACATCCAAGAGTACAAGTCATGTTGAGTACGTGTCATATTCTCTTAGAATTACGAATGAAACTATATTTGATGAAAAATACCACGATGTATACAATACAAGCATTACTATTCTCCCAGAAACAACATCGCATGTAAAATGGCCCATATTATTTGTATATCCATTTGAACCTGATCTTCTAGGCCACGATGTTTCTATAGATCCGTATATAGATATTGTAATAGCTACCACTTCTTTAAGTTCTGATACGTTTTTTAGTCCCAAAGAAGGTGGTATTGTAGCGGCACAGACAGTTGTTATAGACCAGTTTCAAGTTGGTGTACTCATACATGAATATTCTATAGATGGTATTTTCCACGAAATACCTCTCTATGATATGAATGTGTATATCGGTCTAGTTTCAAATTTTAATGCCGAAGTTTTTTGTATCTATGGTACATCAGACATAGGTGAAACACATAGTGTAAATATAAACTCTCTGTTTGATATAATCATAGAAGTCGGTGGAAATGTCGATAGTAAAAGAGGATCTACATATATAACCATGTTATCAGTAGGGTTTTCAATATCATGTATATTTTCTATAGTGTTTATTTGTACGTCAAGGACACGAAATATGGCTAGTACGACAAACCTCATGACAAATTTCATTTCTCAGATGTCACATTCTCTGAGAACACCTATCCAGGGAATAGATGGTCTGACAGATATACTTAAAGGTAGGTATTCTAAAACAGCTGTTCGAGATATAAAGGCGTGTAATGACACAATGCTGACAATTGTAGACGATATGCTAGAGATGTCTCGTATAAATGCAAAAATCCAAACAATAGATATAGTACGATTTGACTTGAAGAGTCTCCTCCTCAATATATTGGAATCCGGTATTCATCGTTTTTTTATAGAATCTACTTCAACCGATAAAGTATTTGTAAGATTGGTAATCCACGAAAATCTACCTTTTTTGATTGAGGCAGATAGGTCAAAGATTATACAGGTCATTCAGAATTTATACAGTAATGCGTTAAAGTTTACAAAAATAGGTACAGTTACTATCGAAGTCTATCCTGATATAGATGACATATCGATTATTGTAACAGATACTGGTGTAGGTATGACACATGACTCTAAGAGAAAACTTTTTATCCCATTTGAGAGATCACACACGGATACAAGAATACCTGGAACTGGTTTAGGTCTTGCACTATCAAAAAAGATATCTGATATTCTAGGGGGGAAAATCATATGCTTAAAATCATCTCTAGGTGTTGGATCTGTTTTCAAATTTACATTTCCTTACATAGGTCTTTTATCCAATAGTGCACTATTTTCACATATAATGGAATGTGATAATAATCCTATAGGAATATATGACGATCGTACAAGACAGTACACCGGTGACAGTGTAAAGGATTCCGAAGACAGCACAGAAAAATCTTTAGAAGAAGAAGATCGTTTAGCACAGATCTCTGGAGAATCCATAAAACTAAATTCCGACTATATATTGACTGGTCTAAGTGGAGACATTGATGGGACAGTATTAGTGGTGGACGATGTTCGTTTAAATAGAATTATAATGAAAAAAATGGTTGAAGATCTGGGATTAAGTGTAGAAACATGCGAGAACGGACAAGAGTGTGTGGATCGCTGTGCTTCTAAAAAATTCGCACTTATTTTACTAGATATGTCCATGCCTGTTATGGGTGGTATTCAGGCATGTAAGAAAATTAGAAGGTGTGGTCTAAATCAGCAAACATGCATAATTATAATCACTGCAAACACCACACATAGTGCCAAGACGGTAAGTATATCGGCTGGAGCAAATCATTTCATGACAAAGCCTGTGGATAAGTCTTTCTTGGACATAGTTATAACACAGTGTGGAATTCGTCGTCACTCAATATGATTTTATTTATTAAATATTATTAACACCTTCTAATGTGTCACAATTTTGATGCTCACGAGATAGTAAGGTTTAATTGTGAACTATATAAGACTGACGACACACTTATAGAAAAGTCATGGTCACGTGCGGAGAATTTAATCCCATTTAATGGTTTCACTAGAGAGTCTGTAGGAAACATAGACCTCCGTAGAATTTTTTCAATGATAACATTGAATTATTTATTCGTAAAAGTGCAGGATTGTCTTGAAATTTATTTGATGGATATGGATGGTACACATTTACATAATGGTGTATTTATTACACGAGAAAGTGATAATAACCAGAGACGATTTAATATTATGATAAATTTTAGAGTTCATGATAAGAAAACATGTAAGCCAATAAACAAATATGTAACTGTGGTTGTGAATATCCATGAATATCCTTCTCCTTGGATTGTTGCATGCCGACTTGACTTGTGGGAAATGTGACAATATTAAAATATTAGAATACGTTATCACCTAATAGAATGGGAAATATATGTGGGACAAAAACATTTTCGTCATCATGGCAATATAATTCCCCTTCTTTTAACACATGTTCTTTCATAAAACCTGGACATTACCATGTAGAAACAATAGTGTACACAGATACAAACGAGAAAAGCAACGAAAAGTTTTCTGTACTATACACTCCTTATGATTGGATCATACCTACATCATCCAAACCTCGTTTCTGGCCAAATGTTCTTTCAGACTGGTGTCGCGAGATCAATGCATACGAGTTTCAAGCAATTATACAATGTATACGTAGAAATGTCAAGACACAAGCTACACAGGGTTTATTTCAATTTGCCGAATGGTTAGAATTTTGGGAATATAAGTGTGTAAAGATTTCAAGGAAATTGTGTTATGTCTGAGTCTTAAATTTTATTTTCTATCATATAGATATAACCTATAAAATACAAGTATGGCTAATATTAAGACTGAACCAGGGATCACGGAATACACGGGAGACCTAGATATGGGACATCCTGCAGCTCGTCTTTTTTCCAAGGAGGACCTGGAAGCCGAGATCAAGAGCAGAAACATGAAGAATCAGATCCTTCAACAGAGGGGATTTGTCAACCAGGGTCTGAATGTTGAAACCAATGCCCGTCTGTCGATGTTTGAAAAGGAGAAGATTTACCCCAACCAATGGACAGAGAGCACTCTAAACCTTTTGGAATCATGGATGTCTAAGGCCCGTAGCGCTTCTGTGGCTCACGCAGCTGCCGCCAGGGTGTGCAGGAAAAAGCACAGAATGCTTAGTCTCCCTACCCTCGTGGTGGGTGCCGTGGCAAGTGCCCTCGCATTCTTCTCCGCAGGAGACACATGTGATCCCGATGATAGCGGGACTGACGCTCTCAAATACTCCACTGCATTATTTACCAGTGGTCTTGCTATATTGGGAGGAGTAGCTGCCCTATACAGTTTCTCAGACAAGATGAGCCAGAACATCGTTGCGTCGGGAAATTTCGCCAACTTGGCCACAAGAATTGAAGTTCAGATCTTCCTTCCCAACGAATTGAGGGCGAACAGTGAGGTCACACTAACCGACTTCAGTGCTCAGTTCGAAAATCTCGTACAGGTTTCTCCATTGTTATAATTAATATTATTCTTCGTTTATGGCGCACAGCCCAGGCTTCACTTCCCATATATCCTTCTTACCAGCGATTGAAATGAAACTCCTACAACAATCATAATTTTCTTCCACCTGGATGTCATTAAAAATATCATACGAGAGTCCATCAGTGTATAACCGTATATAATCTAGAATATCCCCACGTATTTTGTGAGGACCATCAACATCCACAATTATTATAGCTTTTCCATCTCCATCTCCATCATGTGTATCCAGATGACATTCCGGTCTCGTGAACTGGAACGATGTGCCATGAGAACGCCCGAAGATGAAGTAATTCCCGCGTCCTTTTGTATAATACTGTACTACGATGTCTCCGTCTTTGACATCATTTATAACATGGGTCTCGGACCATACCAGATCCGGGTTATGGTAAATATTTGAAAATTCGGGAGAATCACTCTTGTGAATATACCTCTGTTCATTTATATCGACCATGAAAATTTTAACCATTTTATGGATTTGTGTATAAGTGGGTTAAATAATAACGTTATTATCAAATATTAAACTGGTGTTGCATTAACACGACGAACTACCTCAAAGAAAGCCTTCAACTTGTCAGTGACATGCTTGTTGTCTTTTACACTCTGCATGTGTTTTACAACATCACCACCTTCCTTTAAAGAGTTGACACAGTCCCCTATACGGGTGGACTGCATAGAGATAGATACCAGAGGATCAGCCTTCTTCACCGAAGGAGGCCACCTGTCGAATTTTTTCATAAGGTATAGTAGATCAAAACAGTCCAATTTAGAATCGTCATGTAGAACGTGCATTAGAACATCTAAAGTATGTTGGTACGCATCCTGTCCTGATTTAGCATGGTAACAGTTTGTAAGCTTTACATATGCCAGAAGTTCTGTGAATAAATCCTTGTGGTCAGGGAGAAGGGCTGATGATAGGAAGGATTCCACTTTCTCAACTGGACTATTAATGAGAGTTTCCATATCAGCCAATAAGAGTATGTGTTGGTTAATACTTTCCTTGAGATTTTCAAATATTTCAATTTCGTTTGATACCTTGGATTTCTCTAATGATACATTACCATCAATTTCAGGAAGGACTCCTGGAAACAAGTTCTTTATTTCTTCCACTCTGGTACCACGACCCTTGAATAGTGAAAACATGATACTATGTATACTTAACATGAGATTATTATTACCCATTGGGACAATCAAGGCACGTTATTGGTCATATATCAGTAAATTTTCACATGTTTAATATCTAATAATTAAATATCATTTATTAATAAACACGTATGTGACATTGTATTATATGCCATACACTATTATGTTGAATTCATCGTTTTCAAGTTATCTAATCGGGCCAAGGAGGAGTAAACGGATAAGTGAATCTGTATCGTTAGCAATGCTTAATTCTCTTGATACTGGAGGACCTGAGTTGACTTTAACACGTAGGGTAACTTTTAATAATGTAGTGGAAGTTAAGACAGTTGAGAAGTTTTATACTTCAAACAGTATAAAGAAGAAGAATTTCTATACATCTAAGGAAATTGAAAAATTCAGTCGTGATTTTTTCGAAGAAGGGTCATTGTCTGACTATTAAAAATTAATAAAACATTAATTTATACACCTACTCCCCCACAATTATGGATTTCGATACCATAAATGAAGTTCGTTCATTTGTACCCGATTATGATCAGTTATTTTTCGAACAGGTTTGTCGTTCATGGAGGTGTAACAACCTCCATTCTCATAATATACCCACTATAGTTACACCATGTAGATCTGAATCACAGATACTGGAGATATTTCCTTACCTGAACGATTGTATAGGAGAAAAGGTCGTAAAAGAGCTGGCATTCCATGGGAAGCTAAGTACTCTTGTAGCACTGGACAACCTCTATGGTGTATCTACCAGTGTAGTATGTGCTATGGATTATGCTGCTCGAGGGGGACATCTTAATATAATAAGATGGCTCCAATCCAAGGGAGTAAACCTGGAAGCATCAGCGTGTAATGGTGCAGCATGGGGTGGTCATCTCGATTTGATCATTACATTTGAAAAAGAGGGTGTGGAAGGAAGAGACGTGTTATTTTGGTGTATCATTGGGGGACAATTAGAGACACTGAAGAAACTCCAAGGAAGAGGTTATGATATGATTCAAAGTATGTGTGACTGTGCATGTGAGATGGCTGCAGAGAAAGGGTATGTCGATATGTTAAAATATCTTATAGAAGAATTGGGTTATTTCTGTGATACGTCATCATTTATACAGGCTGCTATATACGGACATATGGATACCATGAAATATCTCATTGAGAATAAGCATACCCCGTCTCTACTTGATGATTTGGATATAATTGGGGCAGCTGTACAGTATGGACAGTTTGAAGCAACCAAGTATTTGCTCGAAGATGGGTTCCCAGTGAATGAATTTGTTATGCACCAAGCATCCCTAGGGGGTAATTTGAATATCGTAAAATACTTACACGAATATGGTTGTCCGTGGGATTCTAGTGTTTATTCTGGAAACTTGGAAATCATGGAGTATGCGTATGAAGAAGGGTGTCCTTTTACAGAATATGTATGTGATTTTGTTGCTCAACGTGGCGATATGAAGGCATTGGAGTTTCTTAGGGAACATGGTTGCCCTTGGTGGTCCAATGCTGTTACAGAGGCATATGACGCAAATGAGTTTGAGACAGTACTATATCTCCGTGAACATGGGTGCCCTTGGCCAGAGAATATTCCTTTGCTTTTCTGTAACTAAACAAATGTTTTGTCTATAATTGCGATTAAATAATATAATTATAATATTATAATGCTATATATATAATGGGCACGGTAAATGTGGGAAGCATCGTTGTAGTCAATGATTCCATTAATATGGATCAACTTGTCGATGTGGGTGCGACTGCTCCTTCTCATAACGATTTGATTATGTACAATGACAATGCCACCGATGCAGGTTTTACAGATGGTTGGCATGCTAAACCTATCCTATTGGAGACGTTTGGAAATGTCGAGACCGATACCATTCCCGCACATAATGAGATTATAGCATGGAACGATTTTGCAACAGATCCTGCATACCCTACAGGATGGGTAAATAAGAATATCCTTACAATCTTTACAGAATTAGAACCTATCGTCAATAGTATTGTAAATGTCCAGAAGGCCTTTATATTGGCAGGTGAGGGACAAATCTCTAAAACAGAACAAGTTATGTTCACAGATACTGTCGCTGCTACAGGTGTCGTGAACGTGGCTCTTATATCTTGCGAAGATAACAATGCTCTTTACAAGAAGGAAATTGCTGATTCGGATTTCATATTCGTTCAAAATTTGAGCAAGGGTGTCATATTAAACACAACATATACGGCCGGTACCTTTTTCAGGAGTGACAAGGGGATTACAGGGTTTTCTGGACCCGTACCAGTCCCTCTTGGTCCTAGTAGTTTCGCTCTTAAAGAGGCCAGGTTTTACAACGATAGTGCATCCGCAACTATTGACATTGTGTCTATGGGTACAGAAATTTCTGTAACTATATATCAGAGTGATGGTGTTACCGTGGAGGACGGTCCCCTGGTTTTGACTGGGTATGCTATAGGAGCTCTTTCTCTTACAGCAGTTGGAGAATATTTAATACAGGCTACTGGTTACATCTTGTGTCACATTATCGAGGTTGGAAACACAAAGATGCGTCACATTGTCCCCATGAGTACAGAGCTTATAGGTTGGAACAGAAATTGTTATATCACAGCACAAGAGGTAAGCACAACAGTGACGTATCATCGTCGTAATA
>Ga0308025_1000705_pt1 | contig 16742 bp, 15 predicted proteins | sample Neamet422_FD_201298 | JGI IMG/M metagenome (GOLD analysis project Ga0308025, IMG submission 201298) | Marine microbial communities from water near the shore, Antarctic Ocean - #422 | ecosystem: Environmental > Aquatic > Marine > Unclassified | place: Southern Ocean | collected 2014-10-03
CTGCAAAGTCTTCAAAAAAACTGTAGATGCTTTTTAATTCGATAGATTTCGCCCTCTTCTTACCTGTTGTTTTTGTGCTTTATTGGTTTGTTTTTAAGAACAGCTTGAAGTACCAAAACCTACTTGTAGTAGCTGCAAGCTATGTGTTCTATGGATGGTGGGATTGGAGGTTTTTAGGGCTAATTGTCTTTAGCACAGTCCTCGATTTTTTTATTGGCAAGTCTCTGGCAAAAACAACGCATGAGCTAAATCGAAAACTGCTGTTGTACACCAGTGTTGCTGTTAATCTCGGGTTTTTAGGAATCTTTAAATACTGCGATTTTTTCGTCAGTAATTTCATCGATGCTTTTTCTTTATTCGGCGTTGAGCTTTCAGCTGGGTCGTTAAATATCATCCTTCCTGTGGGGATTAGTTTTTACACATTCCAAACGCTGAGTTATTCCATCGATGTATACAGAAGGAAGTTAAAACACACAGATGATTTCATCGCTTTCTCTGCCTTTGTTTGCTTCTTTCCTCAGCTCGTCGCAGGTCCTATCGAGAGGGCTACGAATTTGCTGCCTCAGTTTTTAAAACCCCGAAAGTTTAAGTACGATCAGGCAGCTGATGGCATGCGTCAAATTCTATGGGGGCTTTTCAAGAAAGTCGTTGTTGCTGACAATTGCGCCGTTTTCGTAAACCAAATCTTTGACAATCCTGACCCATTAAGTGGCAGCACACTGTTTATGGGCGCTGTATTGTTTGCCTTTCAGATTTACTGTGACTTTTCCGGATATTCAGACATTGCAATTGGAACCTCCCGGTTGTTTAATATTAACCTGAAACAAAATTTTGCTACCCCGTATTTTTCAAGAAATATAGGAGAGTTCTGGAGGAGGTGGCACATCTCATTATCTACTTGGTTTAGAGATTATTTATACATCCCACTCGGAGGGTCTCAAGGAGGTACGTGGAATAAAATCCGAAACGTTTTCCTTATTTTTATAGTTAGTGGATTCTGGCATGGGGCGAGTTGGAATTTTATTGTTTGGGGAGGGCTTAATGCTCTTTACTTTCTTCCATTAATGCTTACAAAAAATAACCGTAACCATTTAAACACGGTAGCCGAAGGGTCTTTATTTCCCACATATAAAGAATTATTGAGCATAGGTTCAACCTTTTTTCTCACGGTCATCGCTTGGGTGTTTTTCAGGGCAGATACACTCACGGAAGCAATTCATTATTTAGATCTTATGTTTTCTTCTTCCTTCTTTACCGTGCCGTCTTTTATCACGCCTAAGGCATTTATGCTTTACACGACAATTCTTATTTGTTTATTCGTTGCTGTAGAGTGGGTGCAGCGAGATAAAAAGTTTGGATTGAGTATAGAAAATCTTAATCGGCCGGTTAGATGGATTATTTACACAACCGTAATTGGCGTGATCATCACGTTTGGTCAGTTTGGGGAATCTGAATTTATTTATTTCCAATTCTAATTTGAAACTCTTTATTCGACATATCATCCTTTTTTTAAGCATCGTTGCACTCCTTCATGTTGGGCTTGCATTTCTAGCAGATGTTACTACAGATGATTATTATTTAAAGTTTTCTAGTCCCAAACAAAGTTCATTAATTCTTGGAACATCGCGTGCAAAACAAGGCATAATACCTTCAGTTTTATCTTCTGCTATCGAAAACAAAACCCTCTCGTTCTTCAATTTTTCGTTTACCCTTAAAAGCTCTCCTTTCGGGCTGGTTTACTACAATGCCATAAAGGAGAAGGTCGATCTTGAATCCAAAGATGGTTGTTTCATTGTCACTGTAGATCCTTGGAGCATTAGTGAGAAGATTTCTGATGTCAACAAAACTCCTGATAGCCTTAGCGTTTTGTTTGGCCTTTCTGATTTTACTTCTAAACCCAACTTTAAATATCTGTTTAAACAATTCCCTCACGGGTGGGGCCGAATACTCTTAAACCGAATTGAAAAGCCCATTCTAAAATACTACAGTGGTCAACTCAACTCATCTATGACCGGTTCTTTCAGTGTGCTCGATCAAGACGGGTGGCTTGATGTTTATACATCTTTAGACAGCGCTTTTGTAAAACGAAAAGAGGTTGAGATGTTTAAAACATATCGTCATAAATCCATATATCGAACATGTTCTGAAAGCCGAATAGAATATCTAGACACGATAATCGAGTTCCTTGCAAACCACGGAGATGTCTATCTCGTCCGATTACCCGTTCATAAAGAAATGCGATCTATAGAGCAGCAATACATGCCCGATTTTAATCAAAAGATCTCAAAGGCACTTTTAAAATCTAAAGGTTATCTCGACTTCTCCACGCTCGATAATCAGTATAGATATACCGATGGAAACCATTTGACAAAAACATCCGCCGGAGAGGTAACACAAGATATTGGTAAGTGGATAAGTGGCTTGGCGGACGAATAAATCCGTACTTTTATCCATAATCTATTATTATCCATCATCTATGTCTGTGTCCGCAACACCCTATACTTTCCTCGATAAACGTAAACTAAATAACATTTGGTTTGTCGTTGCGACATGCCTCTTTACCATCTGTTTTCCTGTTCCTTCTATCCTAGCCCAAGCCCCACCCTACACTATTCTGACAACTTCTGATGGTGCGGCTCCAGGAGTCGTTGTTATGGCGCCAGTTCAAAATGCAAATCAAATATATCTCTGCGCATTCGATGAAGATGCTGAGCTGGCTTTTAGTGCACACACACCAGCACGAGGATTTATTTTCGAGCCTTGGGGAGATGATGAATTTGTTGTTTACAATTACTTAATACGCAAATGGGTAATCTTAGACCAAAACCTAACGCCCACAGATACTCTGGGGCTTAGTATGGTCCCAGAAACTGATTATCATGATGTGCACAGGTTTGAAGATGGGTCGTACCTATTTGTTGTAAATGAAAAAGTAGTCAAGGATTTAACCAGCTATGGAGGATATGAATTCGCAGAAGTAATACAGCCTTTCATGATACATATGGACGTGGATGAAAACATATTACGTGAATGGCATGGGCTCGATCATATCCCTGTTAACGCGGGTAGTTATCTAGACTTTGAACTCGTAGATTATCTACATTGGAACGCCTTTGATGTTGACTCTCTTGGAGGCATCTTAATGAGCTTTCGAAACATTAGCACTATCGTTAGGCTAAGTCCTGTGGACTGGTCAATCGATTGGAAACTGGGTGAGTATGAAAATGATTTTCAAATAGACGATCCCGATTGGGGAAGTTTTTTCAAGCAGCACGATGTAACTGATCTTGGGGGTAATCGGATTCTTCTATTCGATAATAATTTATCTACTTTTTGGGGTCAACCTGGTTATTCTAGGGTCGTAGAATATGAACTCGATACCGTTGCAATGACTGCAACTAAGGTCTGGTCTTACTCACACCCTGACGAAATATATACCCCAGCACAAGGCAGTGTTCAGCGTTTAGAAAATGGAAATACTCTAATCGCATGGGGAAACGCAAACGCGGGTCAGTTTGCTGGCACAATAATTACTGAGGTAAACGATCAAAATGAAATTGTTTGGGAAATTCAACTCGGACAATTCTTTACCGTATATCGAGCTCGAAAAATTCCTTTATCTGAAATTCAAGGGTGTGCTGACAATAGCGCGCTTAATTACAACAGCGGTGTATTGGTCGATGATGGTTCGTGTTATTTCGGATCGGATCAAGATGGTGACGGCATGCTTGATTCTGAAGGGGATTGTGACGATACCGACGCTTCTATTTACCTCGGCGCCCCTGAAATTCCTAACGACGGAGTAGATCAAGACTGTGATGGGTCAGATTTTATTTTCATCCCAGATTGTACAAATTCAGAAGCTTCAAACTTCAATCCATCAGCCACCGTTGACGATGGATCATGTGTAATACTTATCGTTCTTAGAGTCGATATGTTCCTAAATGGTGGAGCTGCATCTCTTGTAACAGAATTTAGTACAATACCTGGTGAACCGATAAGCTTCGGAGTGTATAAGTTTGAAATTCTGGCGCCTGAAGGAGAGTTTCTGTATCGATATATGGATGACAATTCTATTCAAGAGTTAGATGAAAGATCAATATTCATCAGTAGCCCAATGTCCTTAGACGCAGTGTGTTTTAACAGCCCGAGTAACTGCCCTGGTTGCACCAACCCTGAGTTTTATGAATTTAATCCTTATGCAACTTCAGACGCTTTCATGTGTCAAACTACTGCCGCAATTGGATGTACTTATAGCGAAGCCTTAAACTTCAATTCAACAGCAAATATTGATGATGGTACTTGCTTGTTTGCTGACGTTTCAAATGACAGCTGTCCGGGAGATTTGAACCTTGACGGTACAGTAGGATCTGATGATCTGTTGATTTTCTTAATGGAGTGGGGAACAATTTGTTTTTAAGAAATTCCTGCAAGCAACCCATTTCATAGCTATTTCGTTATGATATTGACCTTCTATTTATTATATTATTAGCTTATGTATACTTCTATGATTAAAAGACTCTTACCCACCTTTGCTCTGTTATTTGCTCTGTTATTTGCTCCATGCGGTTTTACTTGGAGTCAAGCTGCGCCACCTACGAACATTCACCTTTCTGAACTCCAAACCTGGTTGCAAAGCAATTGGTTTGACGGTTATCACAGTGGCCTAGGATATAATGAGGCGAGAAAACAAATGTATGGATATGTTGATATTTCTGGAGGCCAAATAGAGTGCGTTTACACTGGATTCACTCAATCTGGAGGATATGTGACATATCCCAATCCAATGAATGCCGAGCATCTGGTTCCACAGAGTTTTTTCGGGTCCTCAGAACCTATGAAATCCGACATTCATATCCTTAAACCTTGTCACGGTTCTGCAAACAGTGCGCGAAGTAATAAGCCGTACAATGACGTAATAGATAGTCAGGCTCAGTGGTATGGTACCGTAAACAACTCATATACCTCACAAGGAAGTGCCCCGAGCAATTCTGATGTTTGGTCTGAAAGTTCAGGAGGTGATTGGGAGCCTAGAGAAGATCGCAAAGGTGACGTTGCTCGAGCTGCTTTCTACTTCTATACCATGTACCCAGATGGAGCAGGGGATATAACAGAGATGGGGCCTACTGATATTTTATATCAATGGCATCTCGATGATCCCGCTGATGCAACTGAAATATCTCGCAATGACAAGGTCGAGTCTCAACAAGGAAATAGAAATCCATATATCGACTACCCCGATCTAGTTTACAACGCATGGCTTTGGGAGGCAGGAACATCTGACACTCAGGGGCCTAGTTTTTCTGGCACACCTAGTTTAGTGAATGTCCCTTGTGATGATCTCAACGCTTTTAATGATATAACGGCAAGTCCATCCGACCCTTGCACTCCTGTAACCTTAAGTTATAATGATATTAATACAGGGTTGGGATGCACCGGTGGAAACATAACACGTACGTATTCAGCAATCGATGGATGTGGAAACGTCAGCACATTCACTCAGACAATTTCTTTTACAGATAGCACTCCTCCAATATTTACCTATGTCCCTGAGGATATCACAACAACATGCGATAGCGAATTGACTGATTTAGGTAGTGCTACTGCATCTGACAACTGTTCACAGGTAAATATTTCAATTGACGTCGTTCTCGTGGGAGGGCCATGCCCTGCCGCTTATGAAGTTCACCGAACTTTCTCATCCTTCGACGATTGTGGAAACACCTCTTCTGCGCTCCAAATAATCTACGTCGAAGCCTCCATTGTAGTTGGTTGTCCGGAAGACGTCGATGGTGACGGGGCTGTCACTGTAAGCGACCTTCTAGCCATTCTTAGTGAATTCGGTTGCTCAACGGGCTGCCAATACGATATCAACCAAGATGGGATTGTAGGTGTGGGGGATATTCTTGAAGTCCTTGCGGCTTTCGGTGACGCTTGCTAAAATTATAGGTTACTCGATGCAACGAATTTCATTTTAGTGCGTCTTTCATCTGACTAAATCTGTCATCAAAACTACCGTAATGAAACAATTTTCTTTACTTTTTGCGACTCTTACTCTCGCATTCTCTTCTCTTTCAGCCCAAACTCCTTGCGTTGACGGCATGTCAGCAGGCTACCCATGTTCAAACGTGGATTTTCTATCATTTACAGCTGGATCAACTCTCGGCGGTGGTGACATGAATGATGTCTGGGGTTGGACCGACCCCGTTTACGGTACAGAATACGTTTTACTCGGAAGGACCTCTGGAACATCTTTTGTTGATATTTCCGATCCAGTAAACCCTCTTTATTTGGGAAATCTACCTGCTTCAGGTTCAAATTCTTTATGGAGAGATATTAAAGTGGATGGCAACTTTGCGTATATCGTTTCTGAGGCTAGCGGCCACGGAATGCAGATTTTTGATCTCACAAAACTTAGAAATGTCGTTAATCCGCCTGTTACATTTTCAGAAGATGCTCATTACTCGGGCTGGGGAAATGCTCACAACATTGTGATTAACGAAGCCAGTGACAGGGCTTACGGAGTAGGCACAAGCACTTCTAGCGGAGGTCTTCACATTGTAGATATCTCAAATCCTTTAAACCCAGTGATTATGGGTGACTTTGCAAGTGATGGATACACTCATGATGCTCAGGTTGTAAACTACATAGGTCCGGACGCAACCTATGCAGGTAGTGAGATTGCTTTTGCATGTAATGAGAATTCCATTACTGTTATTGATGTTACCGACCCTACGGATGCCGTTCAATTAAGCAGAACGACATACAACTCTCAATACACTCACCAGGGCTGGCTCACAGAGGATCACAAGTATTTCCTAAGTGGTGACGAATTGGACGAGAACTACAACGGGGTAAATACAACTACGTTTATTTGGGATGTGCAAGATTTGAACGCGCCATTTCTTATGGGAACATTTGTCTCTAGCACACCTGCTATTGATCACAATTTATACATTAAAGACAATCTTTGCTATCAATCAAATTACACAGCTGGATTGCGTATCGCGAGCCTAGATAATATCGCAAGTGGGATCATGACGGAAGTGGGCTACTTTGATGTTTACCCTTCAAGCGATGCTGCCGGATTTAATGGCACATGGTCTAACTACCCGTACTTCGCTTCTGGAGTAGTTGCCATTTCACACATCGAAGAAGGGCTGTTTTTAGTGAGCTTGTCTGGAGCCATCAGCGACCTAGGTTGTACAGATCCAACAGCATGCAACTATGCCCCCGATGCGATTGAAGACAATGGATTGTGTGCAGAAAATGATGTCTGTGGAGTCTGTGGTGGAAACGGGTCCTCTTGTTCAGGCTGTACGAATACCAGTGCTTGTAACTATGATCCAACTGCAACGATTGATGATGGCTCTTGCATTATCGGTGGAACAGGTATAACTGTTACTGTTGGTGGTGGAACATGGGACCAAGAAATATCTTGGTTTATTGCTCAAGAGGATGGTGAGGTGATCGTTGATGGAACAACAGGGAGTGTAGATGTATGCATGGGTAACGGTTGTTATACTTTAGTAATGCATGACAGTTATGGAGATGGATGGAATGGTGCTGTTTATACAATCACGAGTACACTCTCTGGTGAGGTCATTGGTTCAGGGGACCTTGATTCAGCAGCCAGTGGTGACGGATCATATTATGGCGAAGACACCTTCTGCATTAGTGGTGGTGAGCCTGACGTTCCTGGATGTACAGACACAACCGCCTGTAACTACGACTCGACAGCTACTTTAGATGATGGTACATGCGATTACGAAAGTTGCACTTGTCCCAGCGATGTAAATAGCGATGGATCTATAACTGTGGCTGACATCCTTATTGTTCTAAGTGAATTTGGGTGTACTTCAGCCTGTACAGCAGATGTTGATGGGGATGGTTCTGTGACGGTAGCTGATGTGCTTTTAGTACTCAGTGCGTTTGGGAGTCTTTGCTAGGGAGACAATCTCTTTTTGCAGAACTTTTTTACCGATTTCAGATGTGCTCCCCCTCTACTTACGCAACCTTATCGGGGTTCTTTTCTCTGACGTGTTGAGCGATAGGAATTGGCGTTCCGTCATCGTCTAGTCTCACAAAAATGAGCCGTGTCGTACATACGTCTGCCTCCTCGTGGCTATACACATTGAACTTCCTGGCATTCACCTGAACAGTAATGCTCTTGTTCCCAATACTCACAATCTCTCCATAAATCTTGATGAGATTGTTTTCCTTCACGGGCGATTTAAAAAGAACTTCCTCCATCTTAAGAGTCACCATGTTGGGGCAGTGACAAATTTCATTCACAAAAGCGACAGCAGATTCATCTACCCAGCCCAGCATAGTTCCTCCAAATAGATTGTTATGCACCCCCAAATCATTTTTTTTACAAACCTTCGTAGCAAGTAGTTTCATATCTTAATCGTTGATTTTTGTACGCCCATTGTTCTTTATTGGAAGCATCATCTGATAGGCTAAATCATCTGACTTTTTATCATCGGCAACATCCAATCCATACACAATATCCTCTACATCCCCGTATTCAAACGTTCCGAAAATACGGTCCCAAATAGAAAAGATATTCCCGAAATTCCTATCCGTCCATGGCTCCTCGAAGTGGTGATGGAATTTGTGTGTGTTGGGCGAAATGATCACCCAGCTTATTGCCTTATCTACAGCTAAGGGCAGTCGGATATTTGAATGGTTGAAGTATGTGAAGGCAATTGTGAGGATTCTGTAAAACAAATAAAAGGCGAGGGGAGCTCCCATTATAAAAACCGCAAGAACAGCAAAACTCTCTCTGGTAATAAAATCAAGTGGGTGCAGTCTGGTCCCTGTTGTAGCATCCACATGTGTATCGCTGTGGTGGACCAAATGAATCCTCCACAAAGGCTTCACTCTGTGAACTGTAATATGAGCCAAGTATTGTGAAATTAAATCAAAGGCCATTACCGCAACGAGGAGTTCTACCCACAATGACCATTCAACTTGATTTAACAGCCCCCATCCTGTAGCTTCAATCCATGTAAACAACCCGAGCGTTAGCAATCCGAATATTGCATTTATGATGATTAGAGTTGCTAGAAAAACCAAATTCGTTCTCGTGTGCGCCCAACTTCTATACCCACCTCTAAATAGTGGTCTTATCATTTCAACTCCTAGAGCTGCAGATAAGCATATAAAAATCCAAACCAATTTATGCCAGGACTGCAATCCCTCAAAAAACACCATCAAATTTTCCATAATGCGAAATTTACAATGAATTAAATTGTAATTTAGTCTCTATGAAAATATTAGTATCCTTCACATTAAATCTTCTTTGTATCTGTGGCTTAATTGCCCAGCCAACAATAAATTGGACAAGCCCCACAGAAGTGGCAACTGAAGAGTTTGGGAATAGGTGCTCGCGAATAGGCCTTAACACCTTAGGGAATCCCATGGTTCTTCACGGGAAATCTGGTGATAACGCTGGGCTTTACCTGTCAATCATGACGGAAGGAGAATTCGGAATTCCCATCCTCGTGACCCCAGAAACGAATCTCTACCTATCTGAAGCCGAAGGGCCACGCATGGCCGTTTCAGGAGACCGTATTGCCGTTAGCTATCAAGTTTCCGGTGAATGGGCTACTGGTGCTTATGTCGTGCTTTCTGATGACGGCGGGATGACCTGGGGGACTCCATACCCTCTTGCTCCCAATGCAACTGTTGACCATTTCGATCCTGTAGTTGCCTTTGACGGCAATAACAACCCTTGGGTAGGTCTCAAATGGGGAGTTAACCCCACTTTAGAGGGAATCCTCCTCTTCAATACTGAAACCGATTCCTTCGACCCGGCAATAAATGGAGTCAATCCATCTTCAAACCTTATCGTTTGCGAATGTTGTCCCTCAAACACGTTTTTTCAGGATGGGGTTTATTACAATGTCGTGAGAAACAGCGCGGACAATATCAGAGACTTTTGGCTGATCGCCTCACAAGATGGATCAAATTGGACAGATGCGGTAGATATTGACCCTTCGGATTGGACTATGTCAAGCTGTCCTGGTTCAGGTGCCTCATCAACCATCATGGACGACGGTACTCTCGTGAGTTGTTTTATGTCTGCCCCAGAGGGAAGTAGGGTATACTGGTCTACTGTAGATGTCGCCACTTTAACTTTCCAAGAATCTGACAAAATTGACCCTTTAAGCACGTCAACAGAAAATCACCCCTCGATTTCTTCTAGTGGAGATTGGTTAGTCACTGCATGGGAAAGGAATTCTGGAGGTTACGATATCATGGTTGCGATCTCGGATGCTGGGCCCGCTGAGCTTAAAAATTCTGTAGTCAATGTTACCGATGAACAAAGTGGTCACAAACGCAATCCCGCGGTGATATACGACGGTGAGTTTATTCATCTCGTTTATAGAAACATGGCCGGTGTCGTTAACTATATGAAAGGAGAAATATCTGGGACTTCTAAAGTTGAAGGCATAGAGCTTGAGGATAACCCTTGGGCGATCTCTGTTGATGAGATTGGTTGGACTTTACGTGGTGAAGATGCATCATACATTTTGTACGATTTAAATGGGCGCATCCTGGAAACCGGCGAGTTCTTTAACGAGCTACTTATTCCAGTGAACAACCAAGCGATGATTTTGCAACTGCGAAATGATCAGCAAGTTCAATCCTTTAAGCTTTTAAAATAAATATATGCCTGGTCCGGATGAAGGGGTGAAAATTAATTACGCCTATGCCAAGGGAGTACCGAGAATCACTTTAGTAGAGCTGAAAGGACAAAGGTCGAACGAGTTTGAGGAGGATTTGAGTTCAGCTATCAAACATTTAGATGTGATTGATTAAACTAAGGAACACTCTCTCATCATGTGTATTAATCTCAGCCATAGATAGGGAGTCAAATATATCTTTATATAAGCATATAAACACTATTGTTTTACTTAGGTGTTGTGTGCAGCAAACCTAAAAGTATATTTGTTCAATGAAGAAAATTATAAAACTATTAGGTGTTGGGATACTTCTACTTTTGATTTCTTCCACAATTTATGTACTTCTATCAGTCCCAAAATTACCCTACAATTGTGATGTTAAAATAGATGGTGTTCTTAATTCTGAATTACCCGAAATAATAAAAGGGGAAACGGGGTACATTTCTAATAGTGATTTAAATATTTGGTATTATAATGATGGAGCAAAAAAAGAGTAATCCTTAATAGTATTCTCCAATTTGTTAGTTTGAGTAATCCGTTTATCTGTCTATAACCTCAACGGTTAACTTCAGAATAATCATTATACCCATTCACTCACTCAGGAGCGCTAGAAATCTTTAAGCATATCCATTTACAAATGAAACTAATCGCATAAAATTTTTACTTGGCCTGTATAATGATTATGCGTTTTCCATATTAATTGGTGAATCAACTTCAACCAAACAAAAAAAACGAACGCCCAACAATACCACCACATTAAAGATTGTGATGTGAAATATCTACACCTTAGCAAAGAAAAAATAAACTAGTTCCAATAAGATGTATAGTGCCTACCCTCTGGGATACGCAACATAGCCGAAACATTAATTACTTTAGTGGAGCCGGGGGGAGTACTTTGAGGGGCTGTTGTATGCAAGTAAAAAAAATGAATAGAATACATCATATCGAAAATGAGATTTCAGAGTTAAGAAATCAATTACAGAGACACAAACTTTATGAAAACTTAAAGACCATTGATGACGTCAAAGTTTTTATGGAAAATCACGTGTTTGCTGTTTGGGATTTTATGTCACTTTTAAAGTCACTTCAAATAAAATTGACAAATGTTGAAATTCCTTGGACGCCATCTAAAAACGCAACGCTTTCGAGATTCATTAATGAAATCGTGCACGGAGAAGAAAGTGACATCAATCAATTAGGAGAACCTAAGAGTCATTTTGAAATGTATCTGGATGCTATGACGCAAGTCAATGGAAACATGTTCGAAATTGATAAATTCATTAGACTAATTGAATCTGGAAATTCTATTGAACATTCATTAAACCAAATCAATATAGATAAAAGAGTAGCTGATTTCGTTAAATTTTCTTTCTCGATAATTGATACTAACAAAGCTCACCTAATTGCCTCTGCTTTCACATTTGGACGAGAAGATGTTATCCCTGATATGTTTATTGAAATACTTAAAAATGCTGATTCTGAAAACAAATCATATAATAAGTTGACGTATTATCTTGAAAGACATATTGAATTAGATGGTGATGAGCACGGTCCATTGTCTCTTAAAATGATTTCAGAACTGTGTGGTAAGGATGAACAAAAATGGAACGAAACTTTAACAGTTGCAAAGCAATCATTGCTAAAGAGGATTTCACTCTGGGATGCGATTAGTGATTTGCTTCTAAAAGATAAGCCAGCCTATAGCAAAGTAAAATAAAAACAGGAGAAGTTGGATTTGAAATCCAGAGAGTTTAAGGGTGGGGGTGAGTTCCGTTATCAAACATTTAGATGTGAGTAATTAAACTAAGAGGAGCCTGCTAACCCACGTATTATTTTGAAATATGCTACCGATAGTCTTAGTCAACAACAAACTTCTTCTCTACTGATCCATCGTCGTAGATGTGGAATAGAATCTGGCTAGTCGTGTGATTGACTTCTCTCCCTAACTGATCTACTATTCCAACCAATCTTCTAACGCCAACTGTTTCATTATAAATCGAGTTAGTATTTTGATAGATACGAATTTCATTTATTGCACCTTCACAAGAAGAAATAGCGAGTTCGGTCAAATATGCCTGTGTAGGATTCTCCAGTATTAAGGTTTCAGAATCAATAGTTAGGCTATTCCCTTTACTACTTATTACTCCGGTATCATCCATTAAAAAAGCTTGTGTGCAATAAAAGCCACAATAATCGACAATGTCCACCTCCACCATCTGAATGTCTTGCAAACCAGATAAGTCAATCGTAAGTCTTGAAGGCCAAAGCCAAAAGGATTGCCACATAAATCCAAAAGAACAACCTCCTGAAGTGCAATCATCAGAAGTTGTCTCAACAAGACTCATATCTAAATTTTGTTCTGTCCAAATTTCATTGCAGAGAATGTTTGCAGGAATATTGTTAAGAGTGAGTGTTACTGTTTGTCCATTGAAATTAATGGCCAGTAGCATCATAAAACAAGTGAGTATTAAGTGTGTTTTTACGCTAGTTGGTTTATTTGTTTTCATAATATTATTGATTTTCCTAAGCTTCCGTAGGCGTGTTATTGAACTTGAAAAAAACACGCAATTTATCTAATATAACAATCACAAACTTGTTCAATTGTTTGTGTTATGCCATCAACAGTTACATGTAGAGTGCCGTGCCCCTCCATTTCTTTTAAATAGTCACCGCAAACACCTTTTAACTCAAAAGTATGTTCGACATTTGGTTTTCCCGTTTTCACAATGATTTGTGTACAGTTACAATCTTTACATTTTTGGCAAGAAAATAAAATGAATGAACAGAATAAAAATGTCAGTAAATAAGTGCTTCTTTTCATTGAAGTAACTTTTAATTAATTACATAATGGAGGTGAAAAAGCGAAGTTAACATTGGGGGTTACTATAATACAATACGCTATGGAGCGTATTTAAAGGGAATCAATATGCAACCCAAAAAAAATCAATTAAAGAAGCATTCATATTTTAAGCAATCACGGATTTGCGTGATATCCAGCTTTTTCCAAATGCGATTTCTATGCGTTCGGATGGTGTGGAAAGAAACATTCATTTCCTCAGATATCTGCTGATTCGTATATCCAATTACAATGAATTTGAGTGTTACTTTTTCTCTTTTAGTTAAGGAAGAATATTTATCTACATTATTCTTCATAAAATAATTTTGTTCAATAATCGTTTTAAATAAATGAACAGTACTGTCAAATTTAGACACTTGATCTTTAAACTCAAATACTACTTTCCCATTGTCATCTATACCTTTAAAAGTGACTGACATACTCTGATTCTCAGTCTTACCATCTTTTTCTATTGATTCTTCATTCAACCAATTTGTAGCTTCTTTTTCAGTTGCAAAATACTTGGGCACAAAGCCAATGGATGAGCTCTCTTGAAATATATCCATGACCTCGATATAAGCCAAAACATCTTTACCAACAACGAATGCGACTTGATCAAAACCATCATGATTTTTACCTACAAACCCAGCGCTAAATATTGGTGCTGAAATATTCTCGTCAACCCATTTTTTTGTGACATCATCAACTTTAAAAGCAAGGTTCTCTAGGACCCACATTATTTGACAAGGTTTTATGTTCTCAGCTATATGTAGATGTTCTAGAAGCTCTTTTCTATAAGCTAAATCATTCGGCGGATTAGACTTCCAAGTGCTAATGAGTCTTGAATACTCACCTTCATGTTTAATAGCTAAATAAGGTCCAATATATACTTCCATCACTCTTCTTAATTATTTAGTTAGGTAAGTTAACTCTCCATATATTAAGAGGTTGCAAACGTTTCAATTATAACAAATAATAACAGGGTTATGACAAAAAATACGCTCTTAAGCGTATTTCAAGGACGATCTTAAGACCCTTTATTTGTAATAAATTATAAACGAAATATTTACATTATGACTGATTTATTTAAATTTACAAGTGTATTATTCCTTTCAGCTAGTTTCTTCCTTGCAAGTTGTTCAAAGGATATCATGACAGGAACTGAGGCAGTGGTAACAATGAGAACTTTTTCTCAAGCTGATGCAGGGCCTGATCAACTTGAAGAAGGTGAAATTAAAAGGATATCCAATGAGGTCTCGGATAATTGGACCTCAACTGTTTTTAAGATGGAGGAAGGGCAAATGGTTTTTTGTGATTGCGACATCGATGACTTCGAGATTACCCAAGTGTTCCTTAAACCACGAATGTGGTTAGGAGAACATACCTTCTTGTATCAAGATAACTCCTCTACAAATACAACCCATATTTTTACAGGTGAAGATGTTATTGGCATTGATATGAAGTACAATGGCGAATATGTGCGAATGAGTGATATTGATGTGTTTAGCCAATCACAGGATGGACAATATCAATATGCAGATGAACTAGGTGTAGAAGTATTTGCCAATGGAAGCACAGGTACCAATTCTGCTGTTTATTATTTTCCTATTCTGAGCAACCAAGATGATCCAGGAAATTCTTTAACAGGAATGTGGATGAGAATTGTGCTAGACTTTAACTAAGAGCTTTAAATCAGGTACCATGAAGTTTTAATAATGCTCCACCATTTATTGGAGCTTAACTAACAACACAACCGCATTGTCAGCTAGCCCCCAAACCAAATATTAGACATTTGTTTTGGGGGCTATTTATGACCAATATAGCTTTGAGCAAGTTAATTAATGAGCATGGGGGTCCGGAGATTTTAGACGTGATAATGAAGACAAAACAGACATGTCTTTCTAGTTGCACAACTGCTATTAATGAGAATGGAATCAATAGAGAGCTTCGCTTCGAGCATTGAGACATGAAGCAAGCTTCTGTCCCCTACTCTTTCATGATGCTGCACACCTTGTGTGTCTCGACTGATTTCTCTTTTGAGTGATCAGTCAGTTCGTAGAGCTAAGAGGACTAAAGTCGAACGAGTTTGAGGAGGATTTGTGTAGAATACTAAAGGCTAATTGAAGATTAAAAAGGATGGTTTTCCGATACTTAATGATATATTTGATAAAATAGAAGAAAAACCATTGGATGAAGTCTCAAACCTATCCATGTTCAAACATTAATTAAGTATTTAGCTTATGCGTCAAATTATCTATTTCTGCCTACTGTTTTTTTGTATCCAGTCGGTCAATGCTCAGAGCTCTTGCTTGCCTGACGGCATCTCCTTCTACAACCAGGCACAAATAGATAATTTCCCTAGCATGTATTCGGGTTGTGCGGTGATTGAAGGCTACGTGAACATCGACACGCGTAACGCCTTTAACGTTGATAGCTTGATTCAGATCACATTGATTCAAGGAAACCTAAGCATGTCGGAAAACAACATTACTGACCTAACTGGTTTTGCAAACTTGACCGGTATATACGGCAATGCCTGGTTTAGTGAAAACTCATTCTCAAGCTTTCACGGAATGGAGGCACTCGGATATATAGGGGGTACTTTAGGTGTTAGCGAAAGCTATGAACTAGAAAGCCTTGATGGGCTCCAAAACCTAGACCTCATTGGTGGTGATCTTGACCTTGAGGAAAACTACAACTTGGTCAATATCGATGCACTGTCAGGGCTGGATTCGCTGGGGGGGAGTTTGATTCTTGAGGACCTCCCTCGTTTATATCACCTTGACGCTCTACTTGGCCGCGAAACAATTTATGGTTCGTTGGTCGTTGATGGTCTTGATAGCCTACTCAACCTAAATGGCCTTCTCTCGATCCAGCATGTAGACAGTACACTGAAAATCAGAGAAAACGTTTTACTGCCAACTCTCGAAGGTCTGACCAATATTCAAAGCATCAATGGAGAACTGATTCTAGCTCAGAATGATGCGCTGACCTCACTGACGGGAATCGAAAGCATCTCTCCCACCTCCATCACTGAGCTTACAATCGAGGAATCAGGACAGCTCAACTTTTGCGCCCTTGACAATATTTGCAGTTTCCTACTCGATAATATTGGGCCGCACACGATAGAAACGAACGATATCGGTTGCAACAGCGCTCTTGAAATAACCAATGCATGTAATGGGATCAATGGCATAGAAGAAAATTTAGCA
>Ga0308025_1000714_pt1 | contig 16633 bp, 14 predicted proteins | sample Neamet422_FD_201298 | JGI IMG/M metagenome (GOLD analysis project Ga0308025, IMG submission 201298) | Marine microbial communities from water near the shore, Antarctic Ocean - #422 | ecosystem: Environmental > Aquatic > Marine > Unclassified | place: Southern Ocean | collected 2014-10-03
TTCATCAAACCCTCGTCGACGAACGTCAGCAGAGGCTGGTTGTGAGCCTCACCATGCTCCGTGGACATATGGTCGGCCGTTATCCGGGTCTCGGCGGTTAGCCAAGTCCCAAATTCGTTCAAATCGATAGATACCGCTCGAGCATCCAGCGTTCCATTCAAAACCAAGTGCATAATTGCCTACGATTCGCACTTGAGGCTTTTCTTTTGGAAGTGCTTCGACTTGACGGCGCAAGCTTTTGCTCGTGTCATCGACGTTGCGCAGCGGTGAACACTTTGCACACGGGCAAGCATGACGAAGGTCGTCATAGGTGATGGTGAATTCTGCTCCGCCGATATAGGCGAGGAGGACATCTGTTTCTCGACGTTCGAACCGTTTGAGTTTTGGCATTTCTTCAGTCATGCGCTCACCTCAAATAATTTCCAAGCCTGGTTCATCCGAATCAGTGATCTGCTCTTGGAGGGCAGCAACAATCTTTGCGAAAGCAATAGCAGAGGGGCCTTCAGGTTCACTGACAATGCGATGCACGCCATCGTCGCCACCGCGAACGAAGCCGGGATCGAAGGGCAACTTTCCAAGGAAAGGAACTCCGAATTCTTCTGCGGTTGATTCTCCTCCACCTTCTTTGAAAATATCGATTGTGATGGCGAAGTTCCCTTGGTCATCACAGGTTGTTTTGAGGGTCTTTCCTGCTGGGCCGTCGATTTTGACCTCGCTGTTTGGCGCTGATTTCCCGTTGATTGTGTACCCACTCATGTTCTCGACAACGCCGAGCACTGGTACTTTGAGGGATTCTGAGAAGGTGATTGATTTGCGACTGTCAAGCAATGCCACGTCCTGAGGGGTCGTCACGATCACCATGCCGTCGATGTCCGGTAACGATTGAGCCACCGTAAGAGGCTCATCAGATGTGCCCGGAGGAAAGTCGATGATCAGATAGTCGAGGTTGCCCCATTCGACATCGGCGATGAATTGCTGAATGGCACCCAACTTGATTGGGCCACGCCATACGACGGGCGTGTCTTCATTGTCCAACAAAAAAGCCATCGAGATGACCTTGACGCCAAGGTGACCTTGAGCAGGATGAATGCGGCCCGCTTCAACGTGAAGGCGTCGTCCTTCCAACCCCATCATCTTGGGAACGTTTGGACCGGTGATGTCGATGTCGAGGATACCAACTTTGAGGCCTTGTTGCGCCAAGGAAAGGGCCAATCCGGTTGCGACGGTTGATTTTCCAACCCCGCCTTTTCCAGACAAAACCATCACTTTGTGCTTGATCATTCGGCCAATTTCAGCCATGGACATCTTGCGCTTCATCTGCGCATATGCCTGTTCCATTTGCTTCTGTTCTTGAGCAGAAGCCTCGGTTGCTTCATCTCCGCTGTTCGCACCGTGCTTGGTCACTGGGGAATCGGCCATGGAGATAGGATAGAAAGGGGCTACTTCAATCCACCTTTTGTCCACTCAACGAAATTAACAGCAAAAAGGTGATGCTGTGGACGACCACAGTGATTCCGAGGAAACCCAATGTTAGTCGGGCGTCAAAGCCTGGCCCAGCGTAAGCATAAGCCAAGCCAAAGCTCAGCAACAGGCTGGTATGAAATCCGATTCGATGAGCATCTGCCCGCAGGCCTTTGTCGTGTGTTCTGATCAAGAGAACCATCAGCGGGCCCACCAAAAAAGTCACAGCCGTTATCATTATCGCCACTGCCCGAAACACAAGCACCCACTCATTTGCAGCTGCAACGATGTGGCTCACAAACAGCAGTGCATAGAGGAGGCCAGCCCAAACAAAAGCGGTTCTGACCTCCGAAGCATTACCCATGACTCATCTTAGCATCCTCTTGCTTGAAAACATACCTCCCGTTGAATGGAGATTGCCTTAATACTGTCGAGGTGATGGATTATTCATGCGTCTGTTGTTTGTTTGCGTTGGAAATTCATGCCGGAGCCAAATGGCAGAAGGTCTTGCGAAAGCCATGGGTCATGAAGCAGATTCAGCTGGCACACATCCCTCGGGGGACATCGCCAAAAACGCCGTGAAGGTGTTGCAAAGCAGAGGTGTTTCAACCACGGGGATGAAGCCGAAGAATGCCAATGGCTTCGCCTCCCAAGACTATGACATGGTCATCTCGATGGGATGTGGAGTGTCATGCCCTGCCTTGGACATCGATCAGGATTGGGGCCTTGAGGATCCTGTTGGAGGTCCGCTCTCTCTCTATGAATCCACTGCTGATGAGATACAACGTCGATTGAACGAATTGTGATTTCGGGATTGTTGATGGCCCGGAAAAGTTCCTTCGGCTTTGTAAAGAACTCTGAGTGAACGGAAAAGGCGTTCAGTAAGTCGAATGGTACGAGCGCCGGGATTTGAACCCGGGTTCAAGCGTTGGCAACGCTCGGTGATAACCACTACACTACGCTCGTATGTATCTGTTCCACAGAGCAGGGGTATAAACCGTTATCGGCCATTGCGGATGCTCACTGGAGCCCGAACATGTCTTCCCCGTCACCGCGCTTTGGACCGTTGCGAATTGAGAGAAGAACCATGGCTGCTACGGCGATGCCAAACACCGCCAAAATACCGAATAAGACGCTCGTGGTCAGGAATTCACCGCTGGCACCCATGTCAGCCCCAGTGTCTTCCGAGAGGCTTACAGCAATCGAAGTGTATCCGGTTGCCTCACCGTATGGATCAGCGGCTTGCACAAGGATTTCATGCGTACCGAGCGGAATGCTTGCCCGAACGCTCATTTCCACCGTGTAAATGCCATCACCAGCAACGCGGTCACCGTCTCGCCCTTCATCGTTCATGGCGACCCAAGTGCTTCGTGTTCCAAGAGGGGTAAAGACGCCCAGGTTGGCTTGAGCGACCGCCACGCCGTCGCTGTCATAGATTTCGATTTCAAGCAATTCTGTGGTGCTGGAATCAGTTTTGGCGAGGGCCAGGTTTGTTGGAGCGACAATGGTTGGTGGGGTGTTGAACACGGTGATGGTGACGAGGTTCATGACCTCATCAGGAACGTAATGAGGGCCATAGAGGGCGATGTGCGACGCATTCGCCGCCATACCGTGCCATGCATTGACGGTGTTTTTACGACCAAGTGTGTCGGTGAGGATGAAATCAAGCGTGTGTGCCCCTGGTGCCATGCTTTCGGGGATCGAGAAATTACCCACCCAGATGCCGTTGGTTGGAGCCAAGTCGACAAGAACGCCTCCCTTGTCTCGCATGTCGATTTGAACCGCTTCGACGCCGTGCCCGTCATAGGCCTGAACATTGATGATCATCGTCGTTCCACGGGGTCCTCGGTCTGGAAGTAGATCCACCGAAGTGAGCCGTGGTCCTTGGTTGACCACTTCGACACTTCCCTGATCGGTCATGACTGAGCCAAACCGATCGGTTGCGGTGACGTTGAGCGTTACGTTTCCAACTTGCAACCCTTTGACGATGTGTTGGGTTGTGTATCGGTCATCACCGATGGCCGTATCCCCGTCAAGGCCACGGTCGTTCAAGGTGACAACATCGCCGCCCAGTGGTGTCAGATCAACGGTGACGGAATCGATGTTGAATTCCGCATCGATGATGTGGGCGACAAGCGTACCGGTGCTTCCACCTTCGCCGATGACGACACCTTCAGTCAGTCCCAGTTCAACCAGAACGGGTGCAGAATTGTTTTCAGCAGTGATGATTGAAGGAGCGAGAATGCGTTCGACCATTTGCGATTCAGTGAAGAGAGCCGTATCGTTTTCTTCACCAAACGGTAATTCCAAGCTTCGTACCACGCTTGAGACCAAGCCCATCAACGGTCCTTGGTTGACAATTGATCCGTTGGCAACGCCGCCGGAATCACCGTAGACGCCCTGCCAGTGAATTACGGACAGATTGAACCCGTCCCGTGGGTCGATGCCAGTGGCGAACGCTTCGACGGTCAACTCAAGCCCGTCTTCACCTGCGAGGTGAACCACGTCGTGAGCAATCATTGGAATCGGCATCAGTCCGGTTTCCCTGACGATGGTGATGTTTCCAAGGATTTCTTGTGCTTCCGGTTGTGTTGCGTTCCTTTCAATCGGGCTGCGAGCAGGCTTTTCATCACCGCTTGAAGCGTCAGAACCCGTTTCTTCCCACACAATGCGGACCGTACGGTTTTCCCAATCGGATTGGACGACCTGGTAATCCCATGTTTCATTGTGGGATGCACCGATGCCTTCTCCATCGAAGAAATTCCCACCGTTAAAGCCCGTGAGGTTGAACCAACTTTCGTCATGGATGACGTTGACCAGGAACACTTGACCGGTTGCGTTTGCTTGTTCACCCGTTTCCTCAATGGTGCGTACAACGCCAAAACTCCCCTGTGCATCGCCGGTGATGACACCGTCGACGTGGATGTCATCGATCAGAGTGATGCCATCTTCAATCAGCGTGTGAAAGTCAAGAATGGTGCCGTTGATTTGAATGCTTGAGTTTTCATCTGACTCGCCGAACCCGAAGGTTCCGCTGCCGGTCAACTCTTCTTTGTGATCCACTCGAACGCCATCTTCCCACCGTTCAAGGGTGGTGAGACCGTCCAAGTCGATGTCCAAACGTGTTTCATCATCGATCAGCAGCATCTTGGCCAGTGCTTCGAATTGTGTGTGCTCAAGTGTTCGTACGCCGTTTACATCCAATGTCTCGAGGTACAACACGCTGATTTCCCCTACGATTGAGAGTTCTCCATCATCGTTGTCAGAACTGATGTTCAATTCACCAGATGCTTCGAGGTTGACGCGCTCAGAAACATTGCCATCAATCATGGTTCGATTGAACCGTCCATCGGACACATTGGCCATGATGATGGTTGTAGCATCACCATCATCGGTTAGGATCAACAAGGTACCAGCCCCTCGTGCATCAAACACTTGAGAGGTCAGCAATCCGCTGACGATGGTTTCATTTTTCCAAATTGAATTCAAAGTTAAATCGAGCATTGTCTCGCTTTCATTGGTTGTTTCAGTGGAGATGAGGCTGCCGTTTCCGAGTTCCCAGGAATTGAGGGTCAGTCCGACGCGCTCCTGCCATCCTTGCCCAACAAACGACAAAGCAAAGGCTTGGTCGCCATCTTCATTTTGATAGGTTTGATTGAGTTCCCATGTTGTCGCAGTCATCACCTCATGGTCAGCCATTGGCTGATTCCATGTGCCCACTGTGAGGCTTCGAGAGGTTGAGATTGATTCGGCGAGGGTTTCACCATTCCACCCGATGACCTCGACGGTCACTTCGATTTCATCGCCCCAAGCCAACGTTGTGTTGAATTCGATATCGGCGATGCGGGCATCTTCGCTGACCGACCACGTGGTGAAGGTCTCATAGGTCAAGACCTGACCGTCCCGGGCATGGTTGAGATCAACGTTGATTTCGTATGCATCATCGTTGGCAAAGGTCAGGGTGTAGGCATGTCGGACGCCAGAGGCGCCATCATCGGTCCACGACGTCGTGATGCTCGGAGCAGAAGGTTGCCCTTCTGCTTGAGCGCTTGCCATAAGAGGGAGCACCAGCATCAAGCACAGTACGAAGGCGCGGGTTCGTGGCTCGATATTCATGAAAATAATGAAGGCGCACTCCCTTTCAACACTTGCGGTTGTTCGTACCTTCGACTCACAGGTCCAAGACATAACCAAACAGCAACGGAGCGACGATGCTCGCATCGCTTTCGATGACGAATTTAGGCGTTTCTACAGACAATTTGCCCCACGTGATTTTTTCATTTGGTGGTGCTCCTGAGTAGCCGCCATAGGAAGGTGACGATTCGCTTATTTGAGCGAACCATGACCACAAAGGAGCGTCTTGTTCCAGGTCTTGGTTGAGCATTGGGACGACGCAGATTGGGAAATCACCAGCAATACCGCCACCGATTTGCAAGAAGGCCAGCGGTGTTGAGGCTTGTTGATACCATTCTGCTAAAGCGATCATGTAGGCAACCCCACTCTTGACGGTTGAAACCTCCACCTTTGCTTCAATTGAACGAGCAGCGAAGATGTTCCCCATCGTGGAATCCTCCCAGCCGGGGACAAACAAAGGCAGGTCGACCTCAGCAGCAGCGAGCAACCATGACGCCTGAGGATCGGCTTCGTAATCGTCTTCAAGGACGCCTGATTGCAGCATGTCGTAGAAGTACGCATGAGGCAAATGAGACTCTTTGGCAGCGCCTGCTTGTTGCCATCGGGACAGCATGTGATGCTCGACTTTACGGAAGGCTTTCTCTTCAGGAATGCAGGTGTCGGTGACTCGGTTCATGTTGCGTTGAAGCAAAGCAGCATCATCGTGAGCAGAGAGGCTTCGCCAATCTTCGATGCGCTCATACGAGGCATGAGCGACGAGGTTGAACACATCCTCTTCGAGGTTCGCCCCTGTGCATGAGATGCCAGCGATGTGACCTGCTCGGATCATTGGAGCAAGGCTCCGTCCTAATTCAGCGGTGCTCATGGCGCCTGCAAGGGTGACAAAGAGCCGACCTCCATTGTCCAAAAAATCCGTGAGTGAACGAGCGGTTGCTGCGAGTGCACCGGCATTGAAATGACGGTAATGTTCATCGACAAAGGCACGGACAGACATCATCATGCCTCCTCATGCAAAAACCGATCTTGTACGGAGCGCCGCTCGAGGTTGAGGTTCGGCATCGATGCTTCCAATTGTGCTTGAATGAAATCAGCAATCACGCTCGGGTCGCTGCCGCCGCAGGTGAAGCAATCAACGGCCAACCACCCTTTTTCAGAGTAGCAGTGGGCTGATACATGGCTTTCGTCGAGCAAGACAACAGCAGCGAAACCAGCCGGTGATACCGTGCCGTCGAATTGCACAACATGTGCGTGAACGTTTCGTGCATCACTTTGTTCAACGGCTTGTTCGAGCAGGTCCAGCATCCATTTCCCATCGTCCTCAATTTGAGGCTCATAGCCAGTGAAATCAAGGAAGATATGTGTTCCGTGTGCTATGCGTTCGTCCATCATCTCCCTCCCTGAATTGTTTTAGGCGTAGCGCTTTGAATTTTGATATTATCGCTCTGTGGGTTTGGTCAGCGATGTGAAGTAGGTGCATTCGATCTCAGCCCGTTCGATTCCTTTGGCCTTGGAGGTCGCTTTCCAACGACCGTCCTTGCGCGCTTTGAGATGGCTTGCGACTGTTTTGGTCATCAGCATGGCGGCAGTGAATTCTGTGACCGGAGAATGCTCATTCGTGGCAATCTCATTGACATCTGCGCTGATCACGGTTGCATTTTGAGCATTGAACACAGCTTCGATTGTTTCCACTGCTTGCCAATAGGAGAGGCCACCAGGGACTGGCGTTCCAGTTGCAGGTACGAGGCTTGAATCGAGACCATCGATGTCGATGGTCAAATGAACTGGACCTGTCAAGGATGCCAATTCGGTCAGCCAAGCTTGCCACGAATCTTTGCCGGTGATCGGGGATTGAGTGTCGCGAGCGAAGAACGTCGTGATTCGTTCATCCGTGTTGATCCATTCTGCTTCTTCTTGGCTGTAGGCTCGTATGCCGACTTGGAGCAGACGTCCCACGCCCATGTCAAGCGCACGCCCTGCGGCACACGCATGGGAGAAGATCTCGCCATTCAATTCACTTCGAAGGTCTGCATGAGCATCGATTTGAACGATGGTTAACTTCGTGAGGTCTCCTTTGATGCTCGGATGATCTTTCAATGCCCACATCAACGGTGGAAGGATTCCATGTTCGCCTCCTAGGGCGATTGGAAACACATCACCGGTGCACCATGGCGCGAGGTACGACCCCAGTTCGTCGAGTTGCTGGCGAAGGGTTGCGCCATGGCCTTCCCAGGCTGAAGCGGTGTGAATGGAAGCACCTGCCGGAAGGTCTTGGCCGAGTTGCGCGTCGAACAGTTCGACTTGACCGCTTGCAGCAAGGCAAGCAGCAGGACCTTCTGCGGTCCCTTGTCCATAGGATGTCGTCAATTCGTAGGGGAGCGGAAGCACAACAACATCGATGGCTTCCCCAGACTCAGGGAGACCTAGAAAATTGCCTTCAACATAGGTGTCGCTCACACCATGGGCTCATGGGTTGTCTTCTTGAGCCTGTTGTTGAGTGTTGTTTATACGAACTGGGGGTTGAAAGCAAGTGTAGAGGGGGTCAATCCGACGCTCCTCGGGCGCGTTTTGAATGTTCTCACTCACGACTTGGAAAGCGAATTTCGGCGACTCAGGGCGATTTTCATCGATTTCCGCCGATGAGTCTATATGGGTCGGAGGACAATACATTATAGTGTCTAAGGAAGAAGTTGCGCACCCGTGCGGCTTTCCCCTCGGCGAGGTGAAGATATGACAATGACACTTGCACAACTCACAAAAGCCATTCAACAACACATCGATTTGGACATGGATGCTGAAGTTGCACAAGGTATGGCAGAGCACGCACTTGGGTTCTTTGGTTTTTACAACCGCATCATCGACAACGCCCTCGAGCCAACCGACCGTAACCTGTTTTACATGTTTCAAGATTACGATCTTTTGACCACCGAGTCAGAAGAAACCACCCTTTGGGACGGCCGTGAGTGGCGAATCCACTATTGGAAGTTTAAGCCAGACCTCCGCGAACGCGTCGAGGCTTACATGCAACGCAACCTCGAACCCGAAGAAATCGATCCATTTGCCGACATCTACGGTGGCAGCAATGCTCTCAGCCCAGTTGGCACCATTTGGACCCGAGAATCAGAGAAGGTGGTCAATCCGAACGCCTTCACCTCGGATTGGTGAAGCAACCAAGCGTTTTTGACTTACGCCAGTGAGGAGAAAGCATGCGAGGGAAAGCGGCGCTCCTGCTTGGACTGTTGATGCTGGGTGCATTTGCCCCAACAGCGACCGCCCAACAACCAGACCTTGTGCAAGAGCACTGGTACCACACCTATGCCACACTTACCGTTGACGTCAACGCTTGGGCAGACGACCATCCCGACATTGTCGACTTGACCATTGCTGGGCAAACAGAACTCGGAAAGAACCTCTGGGTCGTCCGAATCTCAGACTGGAGCAACGAGACCAAACCCGATGGAACGGCCAAGGACATCGTCTACATCGACGGAGGCCATCACGGCAACGAGCACCTCGGAACAGAACTCGCCTTTTTGGTCGCAGAATTCTACATTGAGGGCTGGGCAGCTGGCGAGCAAGAAGCCATCGACGTCCTCACCAACACCGAATTGCACATCCTGGTGATGCTTAACGCAGATGGGAATGACCTCGACTCTCGGTGGAACATCAACCAAGTCGACCTCAATCGAAACTACGATCATCACTGGAACGAACAGGACGAAACTCAACCTGGTTCAGGCCCGTTCAGTGAAGCAGAAACAACGGCGAATGCGAATTACATGAACACCGTCGTCCCCGATGCAGACCTGTACATCACCATGCACACGGGCGTTTGGATCATGCTCCACCCCTGGGGCTACATTCCAGATCAGCCCATTGATTGGGAACTGTACCACTTTATTCGCGACGACGTCCATGCCAACATATCTGACATCCCAATCCGGAATGCCAACGAAGGCCTCTATCCGAATTCAGGCACAAGCCGGGACTATGGATACGGCGTCATGGGCTACCCGACCTTCACCTTCGAAACCGATGATGAGCAATTCCTTCTCGGCACAGTCGAGGCGCTTTCAGATCGCCTTGGCGAAGAATTAGCGGTCATGCGCTACCTCATCGACAACGTGTGGTCATGGCGCGCTCACCTCGACGTCAAGAGCATGAGCCTCGACGGTGACAGCCTAACGATGATGGTGGACAACCCTGCCCGCTCCTCGACGGCAAATGCGACACTGCAGTACATTGATTCAGCAGGACAGGTGCTCTGGAATTCTTCGAATTTCGGCATCAATGCAACCAACACGAGCATGATCACATTGGACGCCAGTGAACTGGATCTCAGCGACGACGGTGCTTTCCACCTCAACTACCAAGTGCGTGTTGTCGAATCTGCCCGCTGGGTGAATGAGCCAATCGAAGGTGTTGACCTTGCATCCTCCGAACAGGAAGATTCCTCGTTCCTGATTGGGTATGGCGTGTTTAATCCCCTGACTCTGATGGCCGGTTTCATCGCTGTTGCGGCGGTGGCAAACGAACGTGAGAACCTCAAAGATGAGGCTTGACCGGCTTGTTTCAGTGTGATTGATTCGCACGAGTATTGAAGTGCTTTGAGCGCTACGGACAATCAGGTGAACCCATGAAGGTCAGCGTTAGCCCAGGACACAACATCAACGGAACTCTTATTATGCCATTTTTCGAAGGGACTGAATCAGTTCCCGATATGCATGCAGAAGGTATGCATACTGCACTAAAGAGCCAAATCAACATGGTTCTCAACGATGGCGACTTCAAATCAAAAGCAAAATCGACCATGTCCTTGATGGGCGGCGAAGGTGGAAAAGCCATGCTCGTTGGTCTCGGCAAGGAATCAGATGCAGACATCCATGCTTACCGCAAGGCCGGTGCATCGGTCGTAGCCAGCCGAAAGAAGGCACACGGTACCGAACTCACCGTCCGCTTCTCCGACGCCCCAGTCGAATGCATGGCTGCGTTCGCAGAAGGCATGATGCTTCGTGACTACTCCTTCGATCGCTACAAGGCAGCCGAGGAAGACAAGGAAGACGAAATCGACGTTCGTGTCACATGTGACGTCGGTCAAGAAACCGAACTTTCGGCACTCATCCACACCCTTTCAGGTGTTACTTCTGGTGTCCATCTCTCCCGTGATTTAGGCAACATGCCACCAAATGACATGTACCCCGAAGCATTTGCAGACCAAGCATGGGAATGGGCAAAGGACTACGACAATGTCGTGGTCACCATCATCAATTACGACCAAGCAGTGAAAGCTGGTATGGGCGGTTTGGTTGCTGTCGGAATGGGTTCCTCGAGGAAACCTTGCATGGTTATCTTTGAACTCAATGCTGATCAAACCGGCCGTGGACCAATGCTTGTCGGGAAGGGCATCACCTTCGATACCGGCGGAATTTCACTCAAACCAGGCGCTAACATGGACGAAATGAAGTACGACATGGGCGGCTCTGCAACGGTCTTTGGAACCATGCAAGCCCTCGCTGCAACTGGATTTACTGGCAAGGTTACTGCCATCACCTGCATGGCCGAAAACATGCCTGCAGCCAATGCACAACGTCCCGGTGACGTCATCACGACCCTTTCTGGAAAGACCGTCGAAGTGCTCAACACCGATGCAGAAGGACGACTCGTTCTTGCAGATGGACTTTGGAAGTCAGCAGAATTCGATCCTGAATACATCATTGACTTTGCAACCCTCACCGGTGCATGCGTCGTGGCCCTTGGTCACGAAGCAACCGGATTGTGGTCCAATGACGACGACTTCCGCACCCGCATCCATGATGCAGGAAACGCAGTCGATGAACTCGCTTGGCCAATGCCTCTCCTTCCTGCCTTCGAAAAGGAAATGACCGACTCCAAAATCGCAGACACCCGCAACTTGGGTGCAGGACGCTATGGTGGTGCAAACACAGCCGCTGCTTTCCTCAAGCAATTCGTGCCAACCCGCGACTATGTAGAGGATGGCGAAAAGATTCCATGGGCACACATGGACATCGCTGGAACATACTGGGGATCCAAGACCAACACCATGGTCGGAAACGGAGCAACTGGCATCCACGTTCGCACCATGTACCACTTGATCACCAACGGGTGAACCGCGTCTCAGACGTCCAAGAGCGTGACGATCATGCATCGGCGCGCTTCAGTACCTGCGCGTATCAACATCATTGGTGAACACACGGATTACCTTGGAGGGCTTGCTCTCCCCTTTGCAGCGAATGTGCGCCTGACACTGACGGCAAAAACTGCCGCCAAGCATGAAGGCGAAGGCACAGTTGTGAAGCTGTGGAAAGCCGCTGGTGGTTGGCCAGCACACCTTGAAGTCAGCAGCGAAATTCCGATCGGTGCAGGCATGTCGTCATCCGCAGCACTCTGCCTTGCCATCGTGTTATGTGCCAATGGTTCGATGGATCCGATGAAGGCGTGCCTTGAAGCACAACGAATTGAACATGAAGTGCTGAACACGCCCTGTGGCCTGCTGGACCAGATGGCCATGATGTTCAGTTCAGAAGGTCATGCAGCACTGATCGATTTCTCAACCAACAGCGTGGAACCGTTCCCATTGCCAGAGAATTGGGTGTTCAAACTGGTGGATTCCGGCGTGCGCAGAGAACTCGGTGCCACTGGTTATGGCGACTCGGTTGCTCAGGCCACCCTTGATGCGCATGCACGTCAAGAGAACCTACGCGTAACAGCAGCCCTCGAATCAGATGCGAAACACCTCGGGGTTTTGCTGAACGAATCTCACCAATCCTTGCGTACAATCGGTGTCAGCCATGCTGCGGTCGATGCGCTTGTCGCTGATTTACAATCCACACCGGGGGTGCTCGGTGCGCGCATGATGGGTGGTGGTTTCGGCGGCATGGTCCTCGCCCTTGTCGAGCATCCGCATGTGATTCCACAATCGCCACCCCTTGTTGCATCAAAGGCTGGTTTTGTTGAGGAATTCTTCGAGTAAAGCAAGGCGCTCAGGCGTTCCCATGTCCCAGAACGTGGTGTCGTCTAGATGGACTGCTGCTTTCCCACCTAAGGCCGGATAGATGGTTTCTTCCCAACTCCAAACCCCTTCCTTGCCATGCGCCAGCACGGCTGACTTTTCGACCACACTGGTGCCTGCTTCGTAGCCGTTGAACTCTTTTGTCGGCTTGGCTTTGTCATAGTTCTGAAGCACGCCATCGTGGTGGTGAAGGTTCACTGCCGAATGTTTTTGTGTCACGGTCATGGTCAGTGGAGCACCGCTTTGCTCGTGGCGTTCAACCAGTGGCCGGTACTGGATTGGATGCAGATCGTCTCCCCACAGCAAAAGGAATCGCTCTTCCAACAGATGCCGGGCGTTCCACAAGGCTCCACCCGTTCCAAGCGGTGATGGTTCACGACAAAATGAAACGGCCATACCCGGGTGGGTAAAACCATCAAAGTGTTCGCCAAGGTGCCCGGTAAGCACCAAGGCGTTGAGGCAACCTTGCTTCCGAGCCCAATCAAGAATATGAGTCAATATTGGTTGGCCATTCACTTCGATCAGTGACTTTGGTTTCCGCTCAGTCATTTCACCCAACCGAGTTCCAAGGCCACCCGCCATGATCACCACTTGAGGCGTACGGTGAGCTTTGGCGATGTCAGCGAATTGTTTTCCACCGTTTTTCAACGTCCGCTTTTGGGTCGAGAAATCCACATGGTAGAGTCCAAAGCGTTGTTCATAGCCCTCAGCCCATTCGAAATTATCCATCAAACTCCAATGATAGAACCCTCGCACATCAAGGCCGTCAGCGATGGCTTCAGCGGTGATGTGCAAGTGGCGGCGAACGTGTTCGGGGCGCATGTCATCGTCATCATCAGCCACTCCGCATTCCGTGACGATGATTGGAAGGTTCAGACCTTTGACCATGTCCAAAGCACGGCGAAGTCCTTCGGCGTACATTGGGTATCTGAAATCAGTTCGTTGTTCCCATGGGCGAATCAGTGGGTCAATTTCCACTTTGGTTGGCATGAACGGTGTGGCGAGTAAATGCGTGTAGTAATTGACGCCAATAAAATCACTGCTGCCCTTCAGGCCCTCAACCTTTTGAGAACGTAAAGCAGATGGAGGTTTGAATCGGCCGGTCTGGATGCCTTTGAGCCAACACGTGTTGAACATGCCATTCAACAGGAGGGCTTGGCCCCAATGAACGGGGTTCCATCGACGGTATGGGTCAAAGAGGTTGATGTTCTTGACCAGGCCAATCTGGCAGTGCTTTCCTCGGTCCATGGCCTTGAGGCTCTGATAGCATCGAGCATGCGCCCGCATCATGTTCAGGGCTACATTCCGAGCGCGCTTGAACGAGCGAACGCCAGGAGGGAACTCACCCAGGACATACCCCATCGTAGTGAACACCGCAGGTTCGTTTATTGTGCACCACCATTCGACCCGATCGCTAAGAAGGGCAAACATTCGTGTGCTGAAATCAACCCAGTCCTGAATGTTTTCTTCCCGTTCAAAACCACCGCGTTCTTCCCACCACACGGGTTGGGTGAAATGGTGCAGGGTTGCCATTGGCTGCAATCCTTTGGCCAGCAGTTCATCGACCAAATCAGAATACCATTGAGCAGCATCAGCGTCCCACACACCTGGTTCAGGGACCAGTCTTGACCACTCGATGGAGAACCTGTAATGAGAGACGCCGAGGTTGTGGATCAACTCAATGTCTTCACTTCTTCGATTCCAATGGTCGCAAGCTTCACCGCTTAATTGCTGACTTTTTGACCGGGGTTCAAACACCGACCAATTGTTGGTGTTGCCTCCTTCGATTTGATGAGAGGCTGTGGCGACTCCCCACATGAATCCCTCAGGGAATGCGCTTCCATCCGTAAGTGGCCGGTAATCTACACCCTGCCAATTACGGTGCTCTTCGGTCCACACATTTGCTGCTGTGCGGGACAATTGATGAGTATTTTCATCCCATGTCTTGGATGAAGTTCAGCATGTGGCCTTTTGGAGGCACGCACGAGAAGGCGTGGTTGCATTGGAGGTGCGGATAGCGGGAGTCGAACCCGCGACAAGAGGTTGGAAACCTCCTATGTTACCACTACACCATATCCGCACGATGTTGTAAGCCGTCCGAGAAGCCACTCACCTTTGAGGGAATCGGTCGCCTTGTTTCCGCACTCACTTCATTCCAGGTGGAGGGGGTGGGACTCTGCCGGTAAAGCCGAGTGCTTCGCGGCGAGGATCATTGGCGGTGTTGGTGCTTCGTTCCAATCTTTGACTGATCAAATCTCTTGCCCGTTCCAGCCGCTCTTCGGCTTCTTTTTCCTTGCCTGCACTGCCACGAATGATCAGCGCACCCATGAGGATGAACAGGACCAAGCCTCCAAGAGCAGCTTGTACGATTGGGTTTTCCAGCATGGCAGAGAAGAGCCCAGTGTCTCCACTGGTGTCGTCTTCAATGATGATTCTCGAATCCCAAGCCTCCAATGTAATGGAAACAGAATCCATTCCCACTTCGGAACCAGGTTCTTTCGCTACCAACGTAAGTTGATGGGTGCCCGCATAGCGAACCTCTCCATCAAACGTCAAGGTTTGAGTGCCACCGGATGTCGGGGTGAAGGTAAGGATTTGAATTTCCGAACTCGCACTGATCGCTGAGATGGCTTGCCACTCGACACGAACCGTCACTTGATCAAGTTCGGTTGTCACCGTGCATTGGAAGTTGAACCATCCTCCACCCACGATATCAATACGTGAGATTGGTGTGCATGTCAGATCTGCTTCAGCCGCGTTTCGAGATGGGTCGTTTGGCCAGTGATCGGGTTTGAAGGCTCCAGCGGTTTCATTGTCGCCCCAGCCATCACCGTCTTGGTCCGTCCATTGAGTGGATTCGGAGGGGAAGGCATCTTCAACATCAGCGTAACCATCGTGGTCTCCATCAACACATCCTTTGCTCGCGCCTAGGTTCGAGGTGCCAAACAACAGTGGGCATTCATCGCCGTTGGTACCGGCGAGGTTGTCCCCATAGCCATCGAGGTCTGTGTCAAACCATTGTGTTGAATCGCCAAGCCATAGGTCATTGACATCGCTTGCACCGTCAGCGTCTTCATCTGGGCAGCCATGACGATCGAGGAATGAGGTTCCAACCACATCGGGGCAAGCATCTGGCGAGGTACCGTTTGGATTGTCACCAAAGCCGTCTCCATCTCTGTCTTCCCATTGAGTTGGTTCGTCAGGGAACGCATCGTTGCCTTGAGAGGCCCCGTCGTTGTCGCCGTCAGGGCAACCATATCGGTCGAGGTTTGAAGATCCATATTCGGTTGGACACGCATCGGGGAGGGTTCCGTTTGGATTGTCTCCATAGCCATCACCATCTTGGTCTTCCCATTGTGTTGGGTCAAGCGGCAGTGCGTCAGCACCATCGCTTTCGTTCCAATTGATGCTGTTGCCCGATGCGACGGTTGGATCGGAATAACCGTCACCGTCAGTGTCTCTGCAACCTGTACGGTCGATGGTTGAATTTCCTGGAACCAGCGTACAGTTGTCTTCCAAATCATCCAACGTGTCGCCGTCAGAATCCTGAGTGCGTGTTGGGTCGTCAGGGAAGGCGTCGCTCATGTTGGACATGCCATCGCCATCGCCATCCTCGCAACCGAACCGATCAAAGGTCGAGTTGCCAGGTACACCGGGGCACGAATCAGGTTCAGGTCCTGTGGCGTTGTCGCCATAGCCATCTCCGTCTTGATCGAGCCATTGACCAGCGAGGTAGGGGAAGGCATCATTGTTGTCGCCCCATCCGTCACCATCGGTGTCAAGGCATCCGAATCTGTTTCCATTGGTTGAATTGCCTACGACGCCCGGGCATGCGTCAGGTGTGGTACCACCAAGGTTGTCTCCATAGCCATCACCATCGATGTCCGCCCATTGTGTGTTGTCATCAGGATGAGTATCCTCGATGTTTGCCCAACCATCTTGGTCGGAATCATAACATCCAAGGGTGTTGTTTTGCCAAGAGTTTCCGACAACTGTTGGACAGTCATCGGC
>Ga0308025_1000720_pt1 | contig 16536 bp, 29 predicted proteins | sample Neamet422_FD_201298 | JGI IMG/M metagenome (GOLD analysis project Ga0308025, IMG submission 201298) | Marine microbial communities from water near the shore, Antarctic Ocean - #422 | ecosystem: Environmental > Aquatic > Marine > Unclassified | place: Southern Ocean | collected 2014-10-03
CATTACTTCAATGTCGATGTTGAACTGACGGATATGATCTCGATTCCAAGTATTGATTGAATCTGAGTAGTTATCCAAGGCGTATTGATAGTTGAGATATGGAAAGCCATACACACCGAGATTTGAGCCTTTGTGTTGCTTGACAAAGTCCCTCATGTCGTCGATAGTATCGAACTCCACAGGTTTGATGTTGTTACCGTAAATCGTCTTGAATCCGTAATCCTTCACGTGATCAATATAAAGTGTCGGTGAGTATTGAATGCGATCACGAACTTCCTTTCCGTCCAATATTCCTCGGACATACAGGAAGTTCCCCCGTTGCATGATGTTTGTGTAAAAATCTAATTTAGTCATAATGATGTTATAGTGATTCGCAGGACAAATTTATTTTTGGCGTTGACCAATTGTATAATTTTGTTTGAGGATAAAGTTTTCCTTGTTTGAGAATGAAACCACCTTAATCCTGGAAAGTGAGGCAGGTTGTGCCTTCTCAGGGTCTATGATCGTGCAGAGACCCCACTCAGACAAAAGACCCGCGATTGCGTTTCTCCTCTGAATATCTTCCTCAGTGAACTCTGATTTCTTCACGCCGTCAAGCAAGAAAAGCTCTTTGAAATGGCAAATGTAATATTTCCCACGCTTGTGTAGTATGTGGCAGGTTTGAACAAGTTTGCCGTCTTTTGTTGTAATACCGATTCGGGTTAAGGTTTCGATGATCTTGAGAAAGTCATCTCTTTCCGCTAAACCGATCTCCAATAGTTGCTCAATCATTATTTTTATTTTCCTTGAAAGTCACATCCTATTTAGTTTAAAAGAATGTGATTAAAAGGTCACTTGATTGATTTACCGCCCTTACTGCTCCGGTTCCACTCCTTTATTTTCGCGATCTGATCATCCAACAAGACACCAGCGTATGACATCCCAACAGTTTTTGAGACCCCATAGTATTCACAGATGTCTTCAAGAGCAGCAGTCTTGGTTTTCTTCGCCCATTTCGCATAAAGGTTTTTCTTCGGGAGAGCATGGAACAAAAAATCGAACTGCTCCTGATCGCCCAAGGCGTGATATTTGTTCATTTCGTTCGCGAAGATCAAAGCGGATTGATTCTGGCTCAGTGCAAGGTTCACGATGAATGGGGAATACCCATAAAGACTCTCAGGGTATTTCTTTTTCGCGATGTTGTCGACGAAGGTGAATGGGGTTGGTTTCTTGATTTTGACGTCAACGATCTCGTCTTCAAGCACAACCACATCACCAAAGAGGTCCAACATCATTTCCATTTCACCGATTTCATGGTCTCAACAACGAACGCGGCCAGATTGATTTCCTGTGAACTCACGAACGCAGAACGATGCTGATACTCAGCCAAAATCAGAACCAATGTCGGGATGCTTTGACCATCAACCAACTCAGACATATCCTTGTAGATTTCAGAGAACAGTTGATCAGGGTTGGGGTTGTCAGCGATGAACTGACGACAATCAGCGAACTTTCCAGTCTTCATCATTGCGACAAGGTTCTTCACCTTTGAGCTGTCGATTGACTTCAATATTCCTGAGTCGATCTTCTCACCCAAGTTTGAATAACGTTGAAGTTCGTTCAGTATTCGGCGGTTGTCAGGGAAGTGAGTTTTGATCACCTCAAGGACTGCTCCATTCGTGAACTCAACATTTTCCTTCTCAAGGATTCCAATGACACGTTTCGCGAACGCCACTTGAAGTCCAGGCAAGTCTTTCTTCTCAATGGAGAAATCAATGACCGAGCAGCGACTGTGCAATGGCTCAATGATCTTGTGTTTGAAGTTGCACGTCATGATAAAACGACAGTTCTTACTGAATGTCTCCATCAGGTTACGCAGAGCCGCCTGAGCTTCTGGTGTGATGTAGTCAGCTTCGTCAAGGATGATCACCTTGGTTTTTCCGTTGGTGGACATGGTTCCCGCGAACGTTGCAACTTGGTTTCTCACCATATCGATGCCACGAGTTTCCGAGCCGTTGATCACGATGTAATCGCAACCCAAGTCATTACACAGAGCACGAGCTATTGTGGTCTTACCCGTTCCAGCAGTTCCACACAACAGAAGATTGATGATCTCGCCTTTGTCGCGGAGAGTCTTAAACACCTTCTTCGTGTTACTCGGTAGAATGCAATCATCGATCGAGGCTGGTCTATATTTTTCTACCCAGAGGAATTCTTCTTTGCTCATTATTTGTTTCCCGTTGTTTATTGTGTGTAACTGTTATAGTGGTTTGGGTGGGTTTTTTATTGGATGTGGAGGACTTCAATGCCCATCTTTTCAAGGAGATCAATACCGCTCGTTTCGCGATATTTCGTTCTGAACACCACACGACGAGTGCCGCTCTGTGATATGATCTTGGAACATGACAAGCATGGGGACAATGTCACGTAAAGAGTTGATCCCTCAGAACTCTGAGTTGATCGTGAGACCTTCGAATAGACGTTTGACTCAGCATGGAGAACCTCCGCTTTAGTAACAAGTTCCCCCGACTGGGTCACGTCTTCACAGCAGTTGTCAAGACCAGTCGGGGTTCCATTGTATCCATATGCAAGGATGTTGTCGTCTCTCACGAGGACAGCACCGACCCTCGCACGAACCGCGTATGATTGCTCACTCACGAGTTCGGCGATTTGCATGTAGAGTCTGTCCTTCTTATTCACCAGCACTCGCAACGATTTCCTGATATAAGGTCTCGAACTCTTCGAACAGCTCTTGCTCCTGAGAGAAGCTCGCAGCGAAGGCAGTCTTGGCCATTTTTCGGAAGACGCGTGGGGCGACGGTGGTCTCATCTTTGATTCGTGAGGTGATTTCTTTCTGTAGATCACGTTCAGCAGCGACACGTGTCATTGAATCCATCACTTCGTCAAGGCAGTTGCGGATTGTCTTCATTTCATCAGTATTCATTATTTGGCTCGCTTAATTTCAATTAGTTTCATAGTTTGTAGTGGGACCAGCATGTGAAGTTTATACATGGGGGTCATTGGGTCATCGTGGAGGTCTTCCCGGACTTCCCGAAGGAAGCCCATTGAGTCATCAAGACTCATTTCAAGAAGACGCTCGTGGATGTTCTTTTTGGTTTCAAGGTATTTCTCAGCAGACACTTGTGCATCAAAAATCATGTCTTCCAGTATTTCCCTGTCCTCAGGGGCTAGACTCATGAGCCATATGTTCCGTCAGGCTGAAGAGCCACGAAGTATTCAACGCCACTCGCACCAGCAAGTCGGGCCAGACCCTTCGCACAGATCTCGATGTCATAGTCATCGGCGATCAAGCGCAATGATTCAACACGGATTGACAAGGAATAGTCTTCCTCATGATCAGCAACACCTTCAATCGTGAAGCTGTTTGAGTTTGGAATGGAACGATCATGGACTTTCACGTCACCATTCTTGAACGTCAAGTCAGTGGAGCCGTTCGTTGACGCAGCCTTTAAAAGCTGACCCAGTTGCTGACGAGAAAGACGAGCTTTCACTTCAACGGAAGGCAATGTCACGCCATTCTCAGGTGGTTGAGTCACGTTTGACGGCTCAGCATAGAAGTATTCCTGACGGGCACTTCCTTCCGAGATCACGACAGACTTCTTACCGAACTCCAAGTTTGGGTCTTCGAACAGATTCACCACACCAAGGAACTCACCAAGGTCATAGATCGCGAAGTCCGCTGGGAACTTCTCTTCGATTTCCACTTTCGCGAAAACGTCTTTCATGTTGGAGATCGTCTGAAGGTTTGAACCTGCTTTCACGACGATTGATTGATTGATCCCGGAGAAGTTCTTCAGGATGGAAACTACGTTATTTGTTAATTTCATTTTATACTCTTATCAGTTTAGTTAATCGTTGAAAGTCGCTCAGATTGCAAACCCCAACAGCTTCATACACATTCGTCATTTCTTCAACAACTTGTTTTACTGTATTTGTTATAGTGCCGGAGACCTCGATTTTATTTTTGCCTAGCTTAATAAACATCGTTCCATCCTCAACACCAACCTCACCGAAACATTCTGGGTGCGGCTCGAAGATCTCAGTTGACACGACACGACACGCACCAGCCAACAAACTCTTCATGATCTCAGGAATACCCTTCGCTCCCCACACAATCACCTCAGCATCATATTGACCCAGAATCTGAACACAATCAAAGATTGATGTCATCTCCGGATAGCCAACACCCAAAGCGTTCTCCGGCTGTCCAACGACAACGAAGTCCGCCAACGGTGCAATATAAAGCGCGGCTGCTGGTGTGCAAACTCTTCCAAGGTGAAGCGTCATATCCGCATTCTCACTCCGGAACTTCTCAACGAACTCGTGATATTCGAAGCCCACTGTGCCCTCAATGAAGACATCAGTGATGTTACCCTTCGGCAACTTGGACTTCAACGAGTTCCATTTATGAAGCTCCAACTCAGAGGTATTCATCGTGTAGATTACCGTGGGGCGTGGGGTGAAATAGAAGTCAAACAGCTCTTCGATGTCGTATCCACGTCTCAGGTAAACCATATTCTCAGACTGAGAAAGGTGATTGGCAATCTCAAAGGTTCCGGCATATTCACCTCCCGTCGCGAAGGGGAAATCCGCATTGGATAACTCCATCGAGGAGGGGAAGACGTTGTGGCTTGGGACGATCATCACATCATCGAACCCAAGCTTTTTTGACCCGATCACGCGCCTGCCATCGCAATGGCGTGTTTCACAGCTGAGATCTTCCGCTTTCGCTGAGAACCGAACCAGATGTTATTCAAGCGTGATTCACTCGAACGACCGAGAACGTGATCGGTAACATAAGTCACCGCGTTCAATGCCTGCCAATATGATCCTGGAGCGAACTCCGATCCTGGCTGAGTCTCGAAGATCTCAAAGGCTTGCTCGGCAGAGCGAACCATTTTACCGTCTTTCTTTGACTCACCGAACACCTTCGATAGGAAGCGTTCCAACTCGAACTGAGTGATCTGCTTTGACCCCAAGTATTCAGCCACATTCTTGTATTCATCCATCTGGACAGACGCAAGACCCAAGATCTCTTTGACTGTTGATGGATCAAACACGTTGCGGTGATTGATTTTTGCGAAGTTCTGGACTTTGTCACTCAAGGACATTGTCAAGGTGTTGTTGCAAACCACGCGGATTGGCGTGAATCGAACGTCAACACAATGACCGAACATATGCGGGTTGCTGAAGAGCAAATAGCCCTCAACACGATCATCACCGAAGACAGTGAAGTCTGATGCAACTTTCGCCATTGCCCAAACACGCTTTCCATCAAAGAGAGATCCAGCAGTGTGCATTTTCATGTTTCCTGCTTCACAGAACTCTTCAAAGAACTTGAATGCTTCTTTGTTCTGAACTGGGTTCCAGTCCTTTCCAACAGTGGTCAAGACCTTATTGTCATTTTCGCGAACCAACGAGAAGTTGCCTGCGTTGTGCGGAATGCCTCGGCTGTCCATGAACAGGTTTTCGCGTTTCTCAACTTCCCAGTCAAGTCCCGCAACCTTCATCATTTCCATCGGGCTGATACCTTCATCAACCTGAGTACCAAGACCATGCCAAGGCACTTCGCCAACGTATGCCATGTTTGCTTTGCCGTTCATCATTTCTAATTCGTGAGCCATTTTTCAATTCCTTATTCATTGTTTTGTTTACTTGTAACTGTTATAGGCTTTGCACGAGTTTTTTTAAATGTTTTTCGGAATTAAAACATATTTAATTTTTCCCATGGAACATCTTTGTCGCCAAAGTGTCCAAGGACTGAGTTCTTCGAGTATTCATGGAAGTCAAATAACCCAAATCGGTCAATGATGGCCTTCGGTCTCAGGTCAATCACCTTCGCGATATATTTTTCAATCTCATGATCACGTCCGTCATTTTCGATCGTTGACACGCTCAATGACGTTGCCTCCTCGATTCCGATTGCATATGAGATCTGGATTGTGCACTCTTCAGACCATCCGGTCGCCACGATGTTTTTCGCTAACCAACGTGCCATATAAGCAGCACTTCGGTCAACCTTCGTTGGATCCTTTCCGGAGAACGCACCACCGCCATGCGGAGCTGCTCCACCATATGTGTCCACAATGATCTTTCGTCCAGTCAATCCAGCGTCACCATCAGGGCCACCGATCACGAACATACCTGTCGGATTAATGTGATAGATTGTCTGATCGTCAACAGCGGCTTTGATCTCAGGGTCACGAAGGATTTCATTCATCAGAATGTCTTGCAGGAAGTCGACTGACATCGATCCATGATGCTGCTGAGAGATCACGATGGTATCGATTCGGAATTTGTCTCGGAATCCGTCATGGAACTCAACTGTCACCTGTGACTTTGCATCAGGTCCGAAGTCATATGATTCTCTGATTGATCGAAGGATTTCCTGGATTCGGTTTGAGAAGTGATGAGATGGCGCGAGATATGTGGAGGTTGTGTTGGTTGCATAACCGAACATCATTCCTTGATCACCAGCACCGAAGTCGTCTGTTCCAAGTGCGATGTCAGGGGATTGACGATGCATCAGGTTTGTCACCTTCACGGTCTTCCAATGGAATCCTTCCTGCTCGTATCCGATTTCCTTGACCTTATTTCGGACAATAGTTTCAACTTCTTCGTCACTGACATTGAAGTTTTTCACTTCGCCTGCCAAGATGACAGTATTTGTCGTGACCAGTGTTTCACAGGCGACTCGGGTCGTTTGATCACCAGCCTTAAGAGCAGCGTCCAGAATGGCATCACTGATTTGATCGGCTATTTTGTCGGGGTGACCAGCACTCACCGACTCACTCGTAAAATATTTCATTTAGATTTCCTCGCGGTTCTGAATCACTTCATCAGCCAAGCCATAAGCCACCGATTCTTCCGCTGTCATGATATTGTCACGATCCATTGCATGTTCCAATGTCTCGTATTTCTGGCCAGTGTGTTTCACATAGATCTCAGTGAGGGTTTTCTTCCAACGTAAAAGTTCCTTCGCTTGGATTTCAACATCAGAAGCCTGACCACTTGCACCGCCCAATGGCTGGTGAATAAGGTGTCGGGAGTTCTGAGTGATTGTGCGTTTGTCACCAGCGCATGCCAACAGGGAAGCCATTGATGCGGCTTGACCCAGAACGACAGTGTGGATTGGTGATTTGATATATTGCATCGTGTCATAAAGAGCCATTCCATGCGTCACCGCACCTCCAGGACTATTGATATACATGACGATTGGTGCATTCTGCTTCTCTGATTCAAGCAACAGAAGCTGAGCGATCAGGTGGTTTGTGTTGTCTTCGCCGACTGGGCCAATCAAGAACACAATGCGGTCTTGCAACATACGTGAATAGACATCCGATGTTCTCGAACCATCTTTTCCGTTTTCTGTCCAACTAGGATAAGGCATTTAATTCTCCACGAGTTTGAAGGTGCCATTTCATCGCAACAGCGCAGACGAACTGATCACCCTCATTAAAAAGTTTGTTGTTTAAGTAAAAGGGTTTTGTCACTGAGTCACCGTTAACGTGACCTCGTTTGATGCTGACATATCCACCATCACCAAGGAAGTTTCTCACTTCAGTGAATGATGGATGGTCAATATGTTTCATTGATGTGGTGATTCCATTCTTTCCATGACCCCAACAGACCTTGATGTCACACAAAAATTCTTCATCAATCGTGACCATCATCGTGCCCTCGAATAACTCGAGCTGTTGTTGATAAAGCCCCATGGAAATTAACTCATCGACTGATGGGAATGCGGTTGCACCGAACATCTTATTTCTCCTTGATTGAAGGCCAAGACTCCGGGAACTCCGCAGTTAGGACATCATCGACCATCGCTGCAAGCTCTTGAATCTCAACCTGAGCATGTGAATCACTTCGTTGTGACACCATCCGCGCATAGGCTGATAGTGATCCCGTGATATAGTATGAAGTCATCATTGATTGTGGAAGCTCCATTCGAGCCTGTTCCGGCGCAACACCTAGACGAATTAAATCATCATAGTATTCAAGGCAATATTGATTGTGCTCTTCATGACGTTCTTCGATCGTTTGATCATATTCAGCTGAATCCCACCAATGACTTCCAGTGATGATCTCTGCACTGCTTCCCTGTTTGACGCTCCCTTCTGGACGTTTACGCCACTCATTCGGGGTGAACAACTCAGGGGTATCATCAACATATCGACGACTCGTCTCATTTCGTGCGAATCCAACAATATGCTTGAACTCCTGTCGGGAGATGAAGATCGGGACTGTGTATCGCAACGTTGCATCAGTGAAGTCTGGGTGATCCAAGTCTTCGTTTGAGATCTCACGGGGGAACGCACCGACACCTTCAGAACGAAGGTCATATGCTTCCATTGTCTCAGGGTACTTGTCTGTCAAGTCCTCGATCAAATGCTCCTGTTGAGACACCTTCACGAAGCCATTCTTAAGTAACTGGATCCAACCATAAACGGATGTCCGCTCATAGAAGAAATCCCGTGTCACGTCAAAGACCAACGCAGAGCGAAGTTCAATCGGCAACTCTTCATAGTTGACACTCAGAACACCCAATGTTGACTTGAACGTTTCACGGACGTGGCTGAACGGACTCCAATGACCGTGGTTTGCGAGGTATCGAATCAATCCTTTATCTTCGGCCTTGAGATTGAACTCATCAAACTCTTTTGAGTATCCAAGTTCAAACGAAGACTCTTTATCGAATGAGACTCGTGCCGCGTTGACGACCGTCAGCTCATTTCCTGGCTGGCGAACATATTCTGCTTTCATTTCATTTCCTTTGTTTGTTTCATTGAACCTGTTATAGTGTTTTTCCAACGGAAATTATGTCATTTTCATGTAAATTTCAGTCATATGAATCTTCGTCATTGCCTCAAGTACTGCCCTTGTCTCGGGGATGTAAACCTCCGCGAACTTCGGGTCGTGCTCGAAGATTGACTTCGTGTTTGACATGATGTCCGCACATTTCACGAACTGAGCCTTATACGGGGCATCAGCAATATGGGCGCAATCAAGTGCCTTTCTCGCGGCTCTGTTTCCGTCCCCCGGAACCGACACATCAGTGAGCCAAGCAACGAGATCAGCGACACGAGTACCGAACACCTCTTCGATGTATTCGATTTCAATATGAGTGTCTTCCACGACATCATGGAGGAATGCAGCAGCGATCATGTCATCCGATCCACCGTGAGCTCTGACGATCTCCGCCACTTCTCTGGGGTGAACGATGTATGGGTCGTCCGTGTATTTCCTCAAGTTTCCGGCGGCTGAATGTGCAGTGTGTGCCACAATCTCCGCTAATTTAATATCGATTTCCATTTTATACCTCAAACGTTTTGTTGACGTCGAACTCAAAGTTCTCTTCGTGACTGTATCCACGAGGGTTGCAGAGAATGTTCGTTCCTGCTATTTTGTAGTCAGACGTGTTATGCATGTGTCCGTGGATCCAGAGCTTCGGCTTGTAGTCCATCATAAAGTTGGACAGGTCCGTCGCATATGCAGGGTTCAACGGGCTTCCTATGAAATGGTCAAGCGATGACTTGAACGATGGGGCATGGTGTGTCACGACAACATCACCTTCCTTGACGTTCTTCTTCAAATACATCATTGATTCGTGATGGAGAAGCTTGGCATCATTTGGCCTGAATCTCCGATATTCCGCGCCTTTACGGATCACCCTGAAGTCGCTCATTCCCTTCGAGATGAAATACTCATCAGCAGGCGTACCCATATCAGTCCACAGCGTTGCGCCGTGGAACCACACATCTTCGATCTTCACAGAGCTGTTCTGAAGGAAGTGTATTCGAGGGTCTAAGTCGTCTGACAAGTACTCATCTGTATGAGAAATATTAGACTTATAATATTCATGGTTACCAGTAACATAGACAACGTGCTCAAATCTTTCAGCTTGTTCATTGATCCAATCCACCCTGTTTTTGATCGTGATGTCACCAGCCAAGACCAACACGTTTGTGTCGGCTTCTGGTTCTTCGTTTAGTTTATCGAACTCCAAATGGAGATCTGACATATATTTTACTTTCATGATCTTTCCTTCTCATTTCTTTAATTTGTTATAGCTATTATACCACATTTTTTAGGAAATGGCAAGGACTTTCCGAAACTATTCCGAATCTTTTTCGGATTTATGACCAGAGGCTCTGTCGGATTGTCATCAGGCGAATCAGCATGTTGAGGTCTTCCGTGTCGTGATCTTCTTCGATTTTTGTATGGAGATCCATCATGGTCTTATGGAGCTCTTCGTTTCCCTTCCGAGCTTCGCGGTTGGCGTTCATCATGGCGATTATTCCATCTCCCTCGGCTCTGTGTTCGTCATACCACGCACCCAGTCCGGACGCATCCATTGGATCTTCGCGTAATGGGCGATACTCCTTCCACCAGACATAAAGCTCATATTGCTCTTTCGCTGACATGGCCTGACGAGTCGGTTCGCCGTAATCAGAGTCCCCCTCCTTCAGTCCATATTCCTCAGTGCGGCTGAGCTTCATCTCCCATAGGAGGTGTTTCACTCCAAGGTTCGCATCACGCCAATTATCAAACGGGCCTTTCTGCCACCATCTTCGGGTGTTCTTCTCACCTTCGGTCCACAACATACATGACGCCTTTTCGATCTCAATAAAATCGACAAGCATCGTGAAGTTCGTTGACAACATCTGAGCATCAACATCTCGCCATCCGGGATCCAACCCAGTACTCACATGATGATATCGATTAAACGTCCGGTATCGGAACCAGTCATACGGATTGGTGAACGTGCGGTATCGGATTCGGCTGAAGAATGGACGGACCGTTTCCGATAAGTAAAACCGGATTGGGTGTGTCTTCTTCGCGAGCGCGTCCCAGTTGCCCCATCCTTCCGCTGACAACGCATTAGGTCGTTTCATTCTCATCCAGAGGAATCCATGGGCCTTGACCTCATAATGACTCGAGATATCAACATCACAGTACTTACTTGTGCATCGACCAAACTTGAGTTCTTCTTCACAGATAACACATTTCATATTTTTCACCTTTTACCGACAAAAACCACTTTCGTGGTTTCCGTCTTCTCTTATTTTAGTTCATGTTCATGAATGGGACCGTTGAGTTCGGCAGCATCGTGGTTGGCAACACGCCATTCCAACGTTCCGCTTGCACAAGTGCGACAAGACTTGGGTTCTCATTCAACGCTTCGCCTCGGGCAGTGATTGCCTCTGCTTCTGCGTTTCCTCGAAGTCGAATGGCCTCTGCTTCTGCTGTCGCTGATGCTACTCGAGCGGTTGCCGTTGCCTGTGCCTGAATCACCTTGATTTCAGCTTGAACCACTTCACGGTTTTTGTTCTGCTCAACCTTCTGAACTTCAACTTCCGCCAACATACGTTGCTCGATGGATTGTTCATATGTGTCTGAGAAGTCAATATTCTCGATCTGAACACTCTCGATTGTGATTGGGCCAATTACCGCTTCCTGGATTGCCATTTGAACTTCAGCCACCAAACGTGCGCGGCCTTGGATTGCCTCAACAGCATTAAACTGACCAAACACGCTCTTACTCTTGTCCATCACTTGACGATCAAGCAATCGAGTTGCAAGCGAAGCAACAGAACCATAGTCTTCATAAACCGTTGCAACTGTGTCAGCAGGAACACGATAGTTCACCGAAACGGTCAAGTTTGCAGTCTGTTGATCTCGTGAATATGCAAGAATGTTGTCATACACAACCACCTGAGATCGCACGTCAATGTCAACAACAGAGTCAACGATTGGCATCTTAAAACCAAGTCCTGGCTCAGCGGTTCCAGTGATCGCGCCATTGCGTAAAATCACACCTCGTTCACCCTGATCAACCGTGTACCAAGATCCACCCAAAACGGTCAAACCCACAACCGCAACCAATGCCACTACCGCACCCGTGTAAACTTTACTCATCGTCGTCTTCCTTTCTTCATTATCAATGTATTCTTCGTACGCACGTCGCGCTATGATGAATGACCCATGAGTTTCATGATCAGATCTTAATGGCTCATTCATCGCCTTTCCCCTTGAATGTCACGAACGTGACAATAAAGTTGATACCCACGGCCAAAACCCCAACCGAAACAATTATTCCAATGATTGCAAGTGGAATCATAATATACTTCCTTAGTTGATTAAATTTGGTGTACGCCTTACCCACCTGTCTTACGTACACGTGACTTCCACACAGACACCCCTACTGCCACCAGTCCTGATAGACCTGCTGGGTATGTCGATCTTTCCTAGGACTGGCCTAACCTCCTCAACGGGGCATCGGGGTGAAGCTCAAAGAGCCCATATTATTCACCCTTTTAGGCAACTTCGCCTAAATACTTTCGATCACATATTGTAATCGTGTTCTGTTCCTTCGATTTTGTCGAGCAACCTGTCAAGGATCTTGATTGCCGCTTCCCTCGTTCCACCCATCTCAATCTCATATCGAGACTTACAAATGTCATAAGTGATCTCTGAATATAAACTTCCATGGATCGAAGCGGCCATTCCTTTCTTGATCATGGCTTCGAGTTCGGCATCATTCTGTTCACCTTCAGTAGTCGTGACCATTCTGTTGAATGTCATTGAGAACCTACGTTCAAAGTGAACAGCCGCAAAAAGATTGTCAAACCCACGAGTATCACGTTCAAATTTCAGTTCGTAAGGCTCGGAGAATGAGTTTTGCGACACGCGCCTTGGGCGTGACATACTGATTGCATCAATCAACTCTTTCTTAGATATCATCGATCACCTCAAGATCACGTTTCATTCCCTCTCTGAGTCCAGCAATGCAGCCGAAGTGGAAGAGAATGTTTGTCATCTCATTCGTCATGACAATCGTTCTGGCTTCAACACTGAATGAGTTCGTGTCATCAACGATCATTTCATCAGCCTCAATCATCGAATCTGTAAGGTATCGAAGACCATGTTCAACGAACTTTGTCTGGACTGATGGTGAGAGGTCCATTGATAGTCTCATCGAACCATCCGCGTTTTCATAGGTTTCAACGTTCGTGATATCCTCATTACAGGACATTGATTCTTCAGACATCATGTCAGCGTATCGATCCTTTGCATCGTCCACTTTATCCTGATAGTCATCATAGTTATATTCGTTCATAATGGTTTCACCTTTGGGAGCCTGTCCCTTCTATAAATTGCAACGTCATCCACACCCAAAACAAGATTAACAAAAAGTGAATCTGGCATTCCTTGTTCGTTCGTGGCCTTCGACGTTCCACAAATGTATGGCTTTGTCAATCGGTTTGAAAATTCATTGAATATGATTTCATACCTCTCAACTTTAAGCCTCAGTTCTTCAAGTTCGTTCATCAGACTGTCTCCAATTAATATATGAATCAAGATAAGACTGGATGTTTGCCGTTCCGACACTATTTGCGCTGTGAACGTTGAACTCGAACACGTCAGGAATCGACAACTTCCCGTCCATGTCTTGCTCGACAATCCACTTCGCGAGATCATATCCAGTCCTTTCGTCAGCCTCACCCAAGTCATGATCAAAACTGATGTACTCAGGAATCCCGAACGACAACATCATCTTGGTCGCTTCGTCAAAAGATCTCACGACGCACCAGTCACGTGATGTCTTTGGGTTCCTGATGTCATCGAGATACATGTTGTATGTCATGATCATTTTCCTCGAAGTTGTTTTAGTAATACTGTTATAGTGTTAGTTTCGAGTTTTTTAAATAATAACAAAAAAAGAGGCCCGAAGGCCTCTTTGTCACATTGTGTTGTCTTTAGAAAGAAGACGTCAGAGTCAAGGTTGGCTCATAAGTCTTGGCTACCACTTGATATGCCAAGTTAGTTTCAAGAGTCATGTTCGCGATCGATGTGCTGCGACCAAAGCCGATCTCAGAAAGGATCTGACCTTCAGCGCCGTTTGCGTAAACCGTTGCGTCAAATGCGCTTGTGCTCACTTCATATGCCGCGCCAACTGTGCCGTATGTGGCGTTTACGTTTAAGCCTACCTGACCAGCAGTGACTGACATGCCTAAACCAACAGCGTATGTCTTGTCATCAAAGTTGTAGTCAGAAACCAACGAGCCAATCTCAGAAGCGATTGCGAACTGAATGTTCGACACGTCTGCGATCTTTGCAGTTACATCAGTGAAGCCAACGTGCGTCTTCACGCCGTATGCACTCATTTGAAGTGACTGTTTACCAGTTGTTGGGTTTGCAAGACTTGAACCATCAAAGGCACCAGTCAAGAAGATGTCCCCTTGGTCACCGAAACTCAAACCGATTACGGGAGTTTCCATCCCAAAAGAATATTCATCAACAAGGATTGACGAACCATCAGAAACCAAAGAGATTGATCCAACACCAAAGCCAGAAACAACATCTTGGGAGATAGTGATTTCAGGTGTGGCAACGAATGTGCCAGCGGTGTTCTTTCCTACTTCAAGTTCAACTGTTCCAGCAGCAAATACGCTTCCGGACATAATGGCCAAAACAGCCACAGATATTGGTGATACTAAATTCATGTTTTTCCTTACCTTAATTTCATAATATAAATGTCTATCGCACAACCGTATGTTGGTCGATGACGTCTTCTTCAACGTTATTTAATACAGCTTCTGTATCAATACTCTCAACCGGAATGCTTTTCTTTCTGAAGATTGCATCCCAGTTCGCGTTAAACTTGTCTGAACTCACTCGGGATTTAATTAAGTCCCCAGTGATGTCATTTCGTGCTGCCATACGCTTTCTCAATAAATTGTTTTGTCAACCGTACCCGTGATCTCAAACAGATCGAAGTCATCTGGATAGCAGTATTTAAGCTGAACCGCTGCATCATGTGCCGTTGAAGCACACTTGATTGCAACGATCAAATCCAGTTCCTTGCTTTCAAAAATATATGAATGGGAACATTTCGTATCGTCGATTGAACACTTCGTGATATTGGTCATGGAAATCCTTGATTGTTTATTTGATTCACTTATGTTATAGTGACGAGGAGGGGTTTTTTAATCTTTTTTGGTCAAATGTTCCGTGCGGATTTCTTCGTGGCGAGCGGTCTTTTCCTGATATCCATTCTCATTCTGCCACTCATCCATAAACTTCTTTCGGCTGATCTCACTATGCACACCCCAAGCATCCTTTGCAGATTCCTTGATCTTCTTGATTTCGCGTCCGAGGTCCACGTATTCCGGTGGGGTGCATGCTTCACACATTCCCCAACTGATTCCGAAACTGTGTCCGCAGTTCTTGCAGTCGTAATGGCTCATTGTAAAATCCTCTTTCCTTCAAAAATGCAGACGAACCTCAGAACTCCTGGGCCATCATTGAAAACTTTGTGGAATGCACCGCCTGGAATGACGACAATGTCGCCTTGCTCCACTCCGAAAACCGTTTCACCGACTTTCATTTTTCCACGACCTAACGTGAATGTGTAAACTTCTTCTTGGGCATCATGGGAATGACCTCTCGTCGTCTTCCCTGGACGGAGGTCTGTACTGGAGATTGATAAACGTTCGAGATCGGTGTTATCAATTATCTGATATGTGTCGTTGGACTTAACCAAATCTCCGATGACTTCGAATTTCTCGTTGGTTATTTTCATTGCTTCCCTTTGGGGTTATTTGTCAAGACCGAATGTTTTTGCGACAAGCTTGTTTCCGAACTCACCACGAAGGATGTCTGAGATTGCACCAGCTTTGTCATATTCTTTGACGTTCACGACGCGGTTCATAATTCCAAGCTGGTTTCTAAGCTTCGCGATGGGGGTTTTCTTGAGCTGTTCGTGTCTCGCTTTGACGTCACCGACCGTACTAGTGCTTTCTTGAACAGACTCGTTCATTCCAATCGTGTATTCGACCTCAGACCAAATCACCTTGATCGCGTCCATGTGCTTCTTCATTTTCTTGAACTCTTTCGAGACATTGTCTGAGCTTGCTGATATTGAACGAGCGAGGTTGCTGGTTGGGTGAAGGTAAAGAGCCAAGGCTTGAATCGCCTTCTCGCAATTAGTGAAGCCCATCGACTTGGCGTATTTTTCGTCAAGTGATTCAGTTCCGGCGCTTGCTGACTGTGTGCCGCTGAGAACCGCTTCGATCGTTTCATTGAGGTCTTTCATTGGTTTTCCTTTGATTGTAATGCGCCAGTGAGTTTCAATCATTACCAACGGGCAATGATATTCACTCAGTCGATATTGTAGGTTGGCGCTCCCAGTGCAATATCCGGTTTATTTTTCTGAAACTTCATAACACGCAACACCAGAAGACTCATTTGACGCCACAAAGACACAACGTACGTTTGGGTTGTCAAGTGGAGTCCATTCAAACGCACGAGCGTCATAACCATAAACGCCAAGGTTGTATGGCTTGGATTCGATCGTCTTCCAATCAGAAGTCATGACCGAATCAAACAAACCTGCATTCGCGGAAGTTGCTGCTAATGCAAGTGAAACAAGTGAAGCCTTGATAATTTTTTTCATGTTTTAATCCTTAATAATATAGTGAATCGCTATGATTCGTTTTTTTGAAATTGGGGTGCATGACGGGCTTCGATCCC